>Ga0187892_10004011_pt1 | contig 25632 bp, 20 predicted proteins | sample MA1701073metaG_FD_139345 | JGI IMG/M metagenome (GOLD analysis project Ga0187892, IMG submission 139345) | Bio-ooze microbial communities from a basaltic lava cave in the Kipuka Kanohina Cave System on the Island of Hawaii, USA - MA170107-3 metaG ... | reverse complement strand
GATCGAGCGCCAACCCAACAAGCGCCAGGCGACGCTGCGAGGGTTTTACGATGAGATGGCAAAGAACAACGGACGGAAAGCCTTCTCTCTCGTAACTGTCCGCAAAGCCTCATGGTTACCGAAAAAATGAATCAGTCATAGCTCGCTCTGGATGGCCTGATTACGTGTTTGCATTCCACGACAACGAGGAAATCGGGGCCGCGTATGCTCGCGCGAATCGGTAGAAGAACAGGACTCCGTCCCGAGGATCTGTGACGGACATCAAGGTCGTGTTCGTTGACAAAACCACCCCGCCCCATATAGTCACGGTGATCAAAGACCCGGTATGAAAACTCGCCTGCTCCGCCTCGAATACGATCCCGACGTGAATTGCTTCTATCTGCAACTGAAAGACGCGCCCGTCGCACGCTCGGTGGATTATTGATGACAAGACCGAGGTGGTGGTTGACCTGGATGCCAGAGATGAGGTCGTCGGGATCGAACTGATTCAACCGTCGCGGGCGACCTTGCAAGAGGTCGCGCGCCGCTACGAGTTGCCCGACTTTTCCCTGGCGGACCTGGAAATTGTCTCGCCGACTGCCGCGTAGTCTTGCACCTGGCAACCGGGTCGACACTCATAAAATAGCAACCGTGGTCGCGTCTCTCCATTCTCGCTCCGTGACAAGATGGACGCGGAGACTTGAACAGCGCACGCGTAAGCGGCCCGCCAAATACGCCATTCACGCCAACCCCGACCGTCGCGAGTCCCAAGGCTGAACTCTTTCGCCTCCGTTTCGCGCATTTATGAATAGCGGGCAACATTTCGTGAGCTTTCGTCCCTCTTCGTGCCCACCACCCGTCGCGCCTGCAATCAGCGACACGGGGTTACCAGGAGGTCTTTTAAGAAAACGATGGGACAATCTTGGTGTAATCTGGGTTGGCGCGCGGTTCGCAAAGTCGTATCGTTTCCAGGCATGGACCGACGAACCAGTTCCAAGTCGCTCGGATTCTCCTGGCAACGCGACCGGGAAAAGAACTACCACCAGACCTCCTACGTCGAATGCTACGGCAATCCCAGCGAGATGGCCCTGCAAACCTTCAATCATCTTCTCGCCATCGGTAAAACGCGCAGTCAGCCACAGCAGACCTGGCAGCGACCACGCTTCCTCGGGTATCTGATCCATTACGTCAACCGCGGAGAGTTATGGCACCGCATCCACGGTCGTGAGTTTCGCGCGCGAGAATGCGGCGCGTGTCTTTTCGACTGCAGCAAACCGTTCGAGCAAGGAAATGATCAGCCGCAGACGACGGATTTCTGGTGGGTTTATTTCAACGGACCCGAAGTGCCGCGCCTCGTCGGGCAGTTGGGCGTGGACCGCAATCCCGCCTTCGATCACGTCCCGCGCCAGCGGTTCCAGTCCCTCTTTCGACAGCTCTGGACGGTGACATCGCGCAAACCCATCGCGCACGAGGCCCGCTGCCACGCAATCCTGACGGCGATCCTGGCCGAGTTATTTGTCGCGCGAGCCCGGCATGCCGACATTGCGCGGCAGCTCGGACACGAACCGAAGTTGTCGGAACGAATGCATGCCGCCATTGATTACATCACGCGATACAGCAACCAGCGCATCGGCCTGAAAGACATCGCGGAGGGAGTCGGGTTGAACCTGTACTACCTCGCCCAGAAGTTCCGGCACGAGGTCGGGATGGCGCCCATCCAGTATTTGAATCGGCTCCGCATCGAGCAAGCCAAGCAGTTGCTCACGACGACGGAAAAACCGGTTGCCGAGATCGGTGTTCTTGTCGGTATTCCCGACCAGGGTTATTTTGCCCGCCTGTTTCGCAAGTTTGTCGGTGCGTCACCCCAAACCTATCGAAGCAAGAATTGTCAATAGGTTCCGCGCACAATGCCGGCAGAACGCGCTTTGCACCGATATGACTACGCACGCCGGAGAATCGCCCGGAGCAGAGCGTGTGAAGTCCACTGGATGTAACCGTGTGGCCGGTGGGTCGTTCGGGAATCGGCGCGACAATCGGCGGTCATGGACCGCCGCAACAGCCGGGCATGGGTTTCCAACTGCCTGCGGTTTCAGTTGGGAAGCCGGCGATCCAAGACTTCGCGCACTTTGCCGGTGAGTCGGGTCAGTGTGAACGGCTTGGCGAGAAAGGCGACACCGGCTTCGAGCACGCCGTTTGGATCGATGGCGTTTTCGGTGTAGCCGGACGCATAAAGGACCTTGGCCCGGGGCCATCTCTTGCGCAGGTGGTCCGCGAGTTCTTTTCCGCCCATCCGCGGCATGAGCACGTCGGTGAGGAGGATGTCGATGCCATTTGCGTTTTGCTTCTCGACAACGCGGAGGGCTTCTTCGCCATTCGAGGCTTCGAGGACGGAGTAGCCCTGCTCGCGCAAGACGAGTCCCATCATCTGGCGCAAGGATTCTTCGTCTTCGACGACCAGCACGGTCTCGTTGCCGCCGGGCAACTGGCTGATGGGAGCGGGAACGGGCGCGGTCTCGGGCACGTCTTGCACGCGCGGTAGAAGGATGCGGAAGGTCGTGCCCGCGCCGAGTTTACTGGACACAGCGATGTCGCCGCCACTCTGGCGAACGATCCCATAGACTGTTGACAACCCGAGGCCGGTGCCCTTTCCCCTTTCCTTTGTGGTGAAGAACGGCTCGAACAGCCGCGATTTTACCTCCTCGCTGATACCAACGCCGGTGTCGCTCACCGAGAGAGCGAGGTAAGGTCCGGGCACGACGGTCAGGTGGCGTCGCGCATAGGCCTCGTCCAAGTCCACGTTTGCCGTCGAAATTGTCAGCTTGCCTCCCTGCGGCATCGCGTCCCGGGCATTGACGATCAGATTCATCAGAATCTGTTCAATCTGGTTGGGATCGACCCGGACGTAACCGAGGTCGGGCGCAAGCTCGGTGGTGAACTCGATGTTCTCGGTGATGAGCCGGCGCAGCATTTTCTCCATTTCCACGACGACGCTGTTCAGGTTCAGCACCTTCGGCTGGAGCACTTGTTGCCGACTGAACGCCAAGAGCTGGCGCGTCAGCGACGCCGCGCGGTCTGCGGCCTTGTTGATCTCGGCAATCTCCGACCGCGACGGATCGCTCGGCGAGAGGCGGTGGTACACGAGCTCGCAGTAACCCATGATGGCGGTGAGCAAATTGTTGAAGTCATGGGAGATTCCGCCCGCCAGCTTTCCGACCGCCTCCATCTTCTGGGCCTGGCGAAGCTGCTCCTCGACTCGGCGCAGCGCCTCCTCCGCCTGCTTTTTCTCGGTGATATCGGTCATGGTGCCGGCGAGGCGAGAGGCGTTTCGGTGAAATTCGCTGAGGGTCCCGGCCATTCGACAGGGTTTGCCCGTGCCATCGCGGAACGCCATGCCGCGGCCCAACACCCAACGGTAGCCCCCGTCCTGGTGGCGCATGCGGAACTCGCACTCGAAATGCGGCGTGCCTCCCTCGATGTGCGCGTGGATCTTAGATTTGATCCGTTCGATGTCGCCGGGATGCACTCGACCGAACCATTCGTCGGATGAAGTCCGCGTCTCCTGCTCGTCGCAGCCGATCATTGCCATCCAACGGCCGGAGAAATAGACTTCGTCAGTTTTGAGGTTCCAGTCCCAGACGCCATCCTTGGCGCCGCGCACCGCGAGTTCATAACGCTCCTCGCTTTCGCGCAACGCATCCAGGGTGTGCGCGCGTTCCATCGCATAGCGAATCGAGCGCTCGAGCAAGGGCGGACCGAACTGGCCTTTGACGAGGTAATCAGCCGCGCCGGCTCTCATGGACTCGACGTCCACCTCGTGGTCTCCCTGACCGGTCAAGATGATGATGGGCGCGCTACATCCGAGATGCATTGCTTCGCGCAATAGCTCCAGGCCGTTTCGCGCACCAAGACGGTAATCAACCAAGTACACATCGCAGGCGCCTCGGGTGATCGCTTGCAATCCTTCCTCGTAGCTCGAAACCCATTGGACGTCGAACTTCACGTTCTGGATTTCGTCGAACAAGGCGCTTGTCAGCACGAAATAATCTTCGTCGTCGTCCACGAGCAGAACGCGGATGGGATGGCTGTCCCGGTCAGGGAGGGCTGTCTGGCCGGCAATCGTCCGTGTTTCGGGATCGTCGGCCGTAAACAAGCCGGTGCCGTTTATTTCGCCGTCCCTCACGCTATGCTCCCGGCGTCCGCCCGATCGAGCACTTCACGCACCTTGTGAGAGAGGCCCACCAAGGAGAACGGCTTTGGCAGAAATTCCACCTGAGCATCGACGACGCCGTTGTGGACGATGGAATTTTTCGTGTATCCCGAAGCGAAGAGGACGCGCATGTCCGGGGCGCGCACCTTGAGACGGTCGGCCAGTTCCTTTCCGCCCATTTTCGGCATCGAGACGTCGGTTAACAGCAGATGGATGCCCGAGCCGGGTTGCGTCTCGACGAGTCGAAGCGCTTCTTCGCCATCGGCTGCTTCGAGGACGGTGTAGCCTTGCTCACGCAACACCATCGCTTCCATTTCGCGCACGACTTGTTCGTCTTCGACCAGCAAGAGAGTCTCGTTTCCGCGTGGAAGTTCGCCCGCCAGATCGACTGCGGGCCATACCTCGACCGGCTCCTGAACGCGCGGAAAATGAATCCGGAAAGTTGTTCCTTTCCCGGACTCACTGTCCACGGAGATATCGCCACCGCTCTGACGCACGATGCCATACACCGTGGGCAATCCGAGGCCGGTGCCCTTGCCTTGTTCCTTGGTTGTAAAGAAGGGCTCGAACAATCTTACTTTGACTTGCTCGGTCATGCCCACGCCGGTGTCCCGAACCGTCAGCGCCACGTAGGGTCCGGGCACGACGCTGACGTGTGCGCGGGCATATTGTTCGTCGAGGTCAACGTTGGCAGTTTCGATGGTCAGTTGGCCGCCGCCCTCCATCGCATCGCGGGCGTTCAGGGCGAGATTCAAGAGCACCTGCTCGAGCTGGTTGGGATCAACCTTCACCGCGCCGAGGTCGGGCGAGAGCACGGTTAGCAGCTCGACGTCCTGATTGATCAAGCGTCGCAGCATTTTCTCCATGTCCAGGACCACGGAGTTGAGGTTGAGCACCTTGGGCTGCAGCATCTGGCGACGACTGAATGCGAGCAATTGCCGCGTCAGGCAGGCGGCTCGTTCTCCTGCCTTGCGAATCTCCTCGATCTCCCGGCGCAACGGCCCGTCGGTCGAGCCATGTTTCAGGAGATGCTCGCAATACCCAATGATCGCGGTCAACATATTGTTGAAATCGTGGGCCACGCCACCGGCCAATCTTCCGATCGATTCCATCTTCTGGGCCTGACGCAATTGGTCTTCGATCTGGCGCAGGGTTTCCTCGGCGTGTTTCTTGTCGGTGATGTCGGTCAATGTGCCTGCGATCCGGGAAGCGCGGGCGCGGGTTGCTTCCGACGGTTTGGGAAACTGACTGATGGTGCCCGTGATCCGCAGGGGTTTGCCTGACCCGTCTCGGAACGCCATGCCCCGGCCCAGCACCCAGCGATAGCCCCCATCGGCGTGCTGCATGCGAAATTCACACTCGAAGTGCGGAGTGATTCCTTCGAGGTGCGCTTCGATTTCGGTTTTTACCCGCTCGCTGTCATCGGCGTGAACGCGGTTGAACCAGGCGGTGGGGTCTCCCTTGGTTTCGGTTTCGTCGGCGCCGATCATCGCCATCCATCGCCCGGAGAAATAGACTTCGTTGGTCTTGAGGTTCCAATCCCATACCCCGTCCTTGGCGCCTCGCACCGCCAGAGAATAGCGCTCTTCGCTTTCACGGAGCGCATCGAGTGTCTTGGCCCGCTCCAAGGCATACCGGATGGAACGCTCCAGAGTGGAAGCATCGATGCGACCCTTGACCAGGTAATCCGCGGCACCGGTGTTCATCGCTTCGTTGTCCACGGCTTCGTCCCCCTGGCCGGTGAGCATGATCAAGGGGGCCCGGCAGCCGTTGTCGATGGCTTCACGCAACAGTTCCAGCCCGTTGTGTGCGCCGAGATTGTAGTCGAGCAAATACACGTCGCGATCGTCGCGAGCGATGGCTTCCCGAGCGTCGTCGTAGGACGAAACCCACTCCAGATCGAACCGTTTGTTTCGAATCTCTGAGATGAGGTCCTTGGTCAGGAAAAAGTAATCCTCATCATCGTCCACCAACAGCACGCGAATAACATCCTTGCTCATACTCCAACTCCGTCCGTGTCACCGCGCATTTCCGGCGGCCGGCAGTTCCACGATTTCAAACCAATACCGCCCCAGCGCCTTCATCACTTCGACCAAGCCTTCGAATGTCACAGGCTTGGTAATGAAGGAACTCACGCCGAGGTCGTAGGTGCGGTAAATGTCTTCCTCGGCCTTTGAAGTCGTCAGCACGACGATCGGTATCCGTCGCAACTCGGGGTCTGCCTTGATCTCCTTGAGCGCCTCGCGGCCGTCCTTTTTCGGCATGTTCAGGTCGAGCAGAATCAGCCCGGGCCGTGGACAAGCGTGGCCGTTGCCAAAGCGCCCTCGCTGTTGCAGATAGTCCATCAGTTCTTCGCCATTTTCGACGCAGTACAGATCGTTCGCCAAACGGCTTTCCTGGAGGGCCGCCGACGCCAGCATGCGATCGTCTGGATCGTCATCAGCGAGCAAGATGGTGATTGGGTTTCCGTTGCCATTCATAGTGTGCTTCCTTTTCTGGATTGTTGGACCGGCAGGGTGATCCGGAACGTCGCGCCCTGGCCGGGAGTGCCTTTCGCGGTGATCGTCCCGCCGTGGCGCTCGGCGATCTTGCGGCAGATGGCCAGGCCGACGCCCGTTCCCTCGTATTCGTTGCGACCGTGCAAACGCTGGAACACCGCAAAGATTTTCTCCGCGTATTTCTCCTCGAACCCGATCCCATTGTCCTGCACCTTGATCTCGCAGAGACCGTTGCCGAGGTTGTTGGCGGACAGCGTCACGACCGGCTTCGTGTCCTTGCGATGGAACTTGAGCGCGTTGCCGATCAGATTTTGAAACAATTGCCGCATCTGCAACGGGTCGGCATCGAGCGTCGGCAGGTCACCGATCTCGATCCGCCCTTCGGTCTGTTCGATGCGGACCTCGAGGTCGGACAACACTTCCCGAACTACCTGTTTCAAGTCCACCGGACAGAATGGCTGCGCTTTTGTGGTGATGCGCGACAGACTCAGCAGGTCGTTGATCAATACCTGCATCCGCGCGGCCGCGTTCTGCATGCGGTTGAGATAGTCGCGACCTTCGTCGTTGAGGGTGGTGCACCGCGTTTTCAGCCGTTCCCCGAACGCTTGGACCTTGCGCAACGGCTCCTGTAAATCATGCGACGCGACGTACGCGAAATCCTGCAACTCGCGGTTGTTGCTCTCCAGCTTCGCGGCGAACCGCTTCAACGATTCCTCGGCCCGCTTCCGTTCCACCACGCGTCCGAGTTGAGTGCCGATGTGCGCCATCATCAGCAACAGCGGCTCGCTCGGCTCCAAGGGAATCGGGGAATAGAATTCGAGCACGGCCACAACTTCTCTGCCAACCAATACGGGAAACCCGAAGCCAGCCCGCACGCCGATGTCCAATGCCTGCTTCGCGCGCGGAAAGTTGTCGTCTTTGGTCACGTCCACGACCCAGATCGGCCGGCCTGCGGCAAGCACGCGCCCCGGCAATCCCACGCCGTTCGGGAACCGCGTCTTTTCCGTCACGCGGCGGAAGGTTTCGAACTGCTCGGGCTTCTCCAGGTGCCAAAGCGTGGTGGGGATCAGCTCGTCGCCTTCCGCTGAGGCCAAATACACATGGCCCACAGGCCATCCCGTGTGTGCGCAAACCCGATCGAGCGCCGTCTGCATCGCGCTCTCCACGGTCTGGGCTTCGTTGGATGCCGCGGCGATCGTTTGGAGCAGAAGGAGTTCACGTTGCTTCTCGTACAGCTCGCGCGTCACTTTCTCGGTGATGGCCTCCGCCTCCGCGCGGGTTTTTCGTTCCCGATCGAGACGTCGCTGCAGCAGGCTGACGGCGGGATCAACGGCAACGGGCGAGTCCACGGGGATCTTGTTCTCTGTCTGTGCGAGTTGCAAGATGCCATTCATTGCTGTTTGCGGAAGGTGATTCGCAGCACGCACTTCTCGTCGCCTCGGTGCATGCATCGGGGCTGCTCGATCGTCACTTCCTCCCCATAGTGAGCGGCGGCGCCTTCGATCAGTCCTTCCGCGAAGGCGCACAACTTGCGAGGTGACCGATAGCCCATCACCAACACGTCATCCGCTGATGCTTCAAAATCAAATACCGGCACGTCGGCACCGGGATAAATCTTCCGCACTTCGGGATGGATGATGTCGTTGAGCGTGAGCAAAAACGGGCGGGTGGATTTGTGGGGCTGAAAAAATTGCGGGTACTTGTTTGCCAGTAACGGCAGCGCGTTGCGGGCGAACCAGCGCACGACTGTGTCGGCCGGCAGCTTCAGGGCCGCCGATGCCGCGCCGACGAGTTTGAACAGATCCGCGTCCGGATAACTCCCGAGCGAGGTATAAGCGCCATCCAGTTTGGCGGAGTCCAGCAAGCCGTCCCAAGCGTCCTCTCCGTGTTCCCGTCGGACAATGTGTTCCAACAGGTTAAAGACAATGCCTTTCATTGATGATGCCCTACGATCGAGTCAGCAAACGCGAGTCATTTTTGGGCAGCTTTTGTGCCAGAGGCGCCGGAAAGAAAGGCTTTGCGCGGCGGGCTGAAGTGCGACCGCGGGCCTCGGATTCAAGGCCAGCCGAGGTCCGCGATCTGCCCATAAGCCATCCGTTGCGGCCCACCCCTCGCCCCGCATCGGCACGCCTTGCCCAGAGAGGAGGGCATGGGTTCTCAAACCAACGGTTCAAGAACGCGCGTATCTTGCTCGCACCTCGTGTGCCAGCCACTTCAGTCCTTGCCTTCGATGGATCGCACGAAGTACTGCCTGGCGCCGGGCGGGCGACGGGTGAAGGGATGTTGTTTACCGGTCAAGACGTACAGACATTCCGCGATGCACTCCTTAAGATTGTCCGAGAGTTCCAGGCTCGTTGTGAACTGTCCGTCCAGAAACGCGGTGATCGGCTGGAGCTGGCCCGCGTTGGGAAGCGCGCGAGCGATGCGGGCGAGCGCCACCGCGGAGTTCATCCGCACCGTGTCATGATCGTACACCGGCCCGAACGGCGTCGGGATCACCTTCTCCGAGACCATTTGCTGGAGTCGAGGGACCGCGCGCGCGTCGCCGATCCGGCCAAGCGACCACGCAGCGGCGGCGCGCGTCTGGAATTGTTCGGTGCTGACGTTATTCAGCACGCCGATCAATGGCCTGACGAACGGCTCGTCGTTGATCTTCCCGGCTGCGGTCGCCGCTTCGACGCGCGGTTCGAAATCGGGATCGCTCAGGATCGGGACCAACGCCGGCGTCGCCCGTTTGTCGCGGATTTCGCCAAGCGCCAAGGCGGCCCTGGCGCGTTTGGCGGCGAGGCTGTTGCGAAGCAGGCCGATCAACGTGTCCACGGCGGCGTTATCCGCGATCTTTCCCAGCGCTTCGATTGCGTTCAAGGAAGCTTCCCGGTCTTCGTCCGCTGTCCCTTTGCACAGCGGCGCGGTCGCGCGCTTGTCGCGATACTCGCCGAGCGCCCAGGCGGCTTCCCGGCGGGCAGGGGCGGATTCGTTCGCGAGCTGTTCGATGAGTTTCGGGACCACTGCGTCGGGCTTTTTCAGCGCGGCGAGCCCGGTGGCGGCGGCCCGGCGGACGAACTTGTCCTTGTCGTCGATGCGGGCGATCAGCGGCAGAATGGCTTCTTCGTCCTGAAACGTTCCCAAGGCCCCGGCGGCTTCGATGCGCACGCTCATATCCGGGTCGTTCAACAAGCCGATGGTGGTCCGCACCCGGCTGGAGGCGCCGAGATTGCGCAGCGACGACGCCACCTGTTTGCGGACGAAGGGAAAATCATCGCTCGCCATCTCGGCGACCGGACCTTCGACGGGGAAGTTGCGGACCGATCCAAGCGAGCCGGCGGCGGCTGCGCGCACGAGCGGATCGCCGTCCTTCAGCGACCCCAGCAACGCCTTCAAGCTGTCGTCGCTCTGGTCCTTGAAGCTGCCCAGCGCCCGCGCGGCCGCCTCGCGGACGCGCGGCGATTGGTCCTGAAGCGCTTTGGCCAGCGGAGAGAGCGCGGCGGGATCGTCGAGCCGGCTCAGGGTCGTAGCAGCGGCGATCCGCACCGTCTCCGTCGGGTCTTTGGCGAGGCGCTCGGCCACGGCGGTCACCGATTCCTTCGCAGCCCAGGTCCCCAGCGTCCACAATGCCCAACTACGCTCCGCGTCGGTCGGGTCTTTGAGGACGTTGATCACGGCGCCGGGCTGAAGTTCATCGGTGAGCTTGCCCATGCCGTGAACCATGTCCGCGCGGACCCAGTCGTTGGTTTCGTTGGCGAGAAGCCGCGCCAGCTCGGGGTTCATGCGCGGGATGCCGGAATCGCCCAACGCCCAAGCCACTTCGCTGCGAATGCGGCGGTCGGGATGTTGCGCGAACGAGAACACGAGCGCGGTGTCCTTCTCGGTCGGCGGCGACCATTGCGCCGGCATTTCGATGTCTTTCGAGTCGATCGGACGGTTGGCGGTGATCGTCAGCCAGCTCGCCATCAGGACGGCGACAATCATTTTTCCCTCCCGTACAGAATGTGGAACCGAACCAGCGCTGCGACCAGCATGAGGATTGTGAGGCCACTCAACGCGACGACGTGGTACCGCCACAAAACGCTGAAGCCCGGATATTGCAGGTAGGTGTCGCACATGACCTGGATCGCCGCGGCGAATGGATTCCATACCAGACACCAGAACTTCGCCGCGAGAGACAACCGCTGGCCGGCCAGGACGCCGAGCAAGGTGCCGACACAGAGCAGACCGGCGATCCCGTACGCTGCTCCCGTCGCAGCGGCCGTGGACTTGAAGTAGCAGGAGCAGCAAATCCCAATGGAGATGAATGCGACATTGGCCAGGATCAACAGGATCGCCCAGTTGATCAGCCGCCAGTACGATTCCGCCGACTCGAGGTACAGGAACGCACAGAACATCGGCACGGAGCTGACCAGAAAAATCGTGACGAACCAAAGGCTCGCGAACAGCTTGCCGAGGATCAGGCGCCGCGGCGGCAGCGGCGAGACCTTCAGCATCTCGAGCGTGCGAGACTCCACCTCCGAGGTAATCGTGCTGGCCCCCAGGCTGGGCGCGATCAGCACGACCAGCGCGAGTTGAAAGACGATCGCCGCGACGCGCAGCTTGTCGGTGCCGTGCAACGTGTCGCGCGCCCACCAATCGAACGTCGCGCCGACGGCGATCATCAAGAGGATCGAGGCGGCAATGCAAGCGGTGAGGCCGCGAATGAAGATCTGGGGCCGACCGATGATTCGCCGGCGCAATTCCGCGACGAACACGGGGTTGGCCCGGTCGCGGATCATGCGTTTGCGGCGCAGCGGGTCGAACAGATAAAACGGCCAGGTGAGCCGTCGTTTCACCGCCGTCCGCACGTCTTCGTAGTGCCGCACGCGCGCCGTTGTTCCCCATGCCGGACGGAAATACATCAGGGACGCGAAGATGGCGAACTCGATGATGCTCCAGACGATGCTGATGTTGACATAGATCGCCCAGGCGTTCATCGCGGTCGGCGCGCGCACCATGGATTGGTAGCGGTCCTCGCGGATGAGATAGAAAATCGCGCTGAACGGGCTGGACGCGCGGATGGTTTCCCAAAGGTTGCTCAACCCCGGCAGGCTTCCCCCCAGCAACAACGAGGGCAGCCAGACCAAGCCGGCAAACAGGATGATCAGCGCGTAGGTGACCCACGTGGCCGTGAACGTCCGCTCGAACGCCGCCGAACAACACAGGCCCATCAAGCCGTAACTGACCGCCGTCAACACGATCACTACATAAGCCTTGACCATGAGCGATGCGTCCACGCCACCCAGGAGGAAACACACCGCCGTGACCGGCAACGAGGAGAGGATCAATAGCAGAAGGATCGAAACCGACGCGGTGAGTTTGCCGAAGATGATGTCGATCGGGCGAAGCAGCGACGTGTACAGCAGGTCGAACGAATTTTTTTCCTTCTCTATGGTGATGGCCGAGGCCGAGAACGCCGGGGTGAACAGGATCACCATCAGCAGTTGGCCGACGAGGAATACGGTGAAGATATCGCGCGACTTGAAGGCGTTGAGGGAATAGACACCGGTCTGGGGCCAGAGCAGATAGACGATCGCGCAGAGCACGAGAATGAACGCAAACAACATGATCCCCGCGCGCCGGCCGCGCAGTTGGGTCAGCAGTTCCTTCTTGAGGATGGGGTTGGCCAGCATCGGGTGCGCATCATGCCGCGCAGGACGCGCCTTGGCAATCAAATCGTTGAAGGGGAATGACTCATGTGACTCATGGCTGAATGGTTCATGGTGGATGGTGCATGAACCATGAACCATCAGCCATGGACCATCGCCATCTTGTCAAACTGCGCTCGGCGTTATAGAGTCTGCCGAACCAATGCTCACCCTCTGGACATGCCGGGCGGTTGTGGCCGTCGGACTGGTCCTCGCCGGTCGGACTGCGATTGCCCAGACCAACGCCACCGAGAAGGCCCCCCCGGCTTCGCAGGGGACGAAACTATTCAGCATCGAAGCGTTGATCATGGAGCCGGCGGACATGGGCGTGGACGCGAAGCGTTCCGTGGACGGAATGGTGATCAACGTAAAAAGCCCGGTCAAAGTCATCGCCAACGACAACGTGTATCCCGCCGCATCGAGCGGGTTCCAGGAGAAGAACCGCGAGCATGCTGCGATGGGGATCCATTCGTGGCTGAGCGTCAGCTACAAGCTCGAAGAGGCCGGCAAACGCGTCACGGTGTACGTGTTCGAGTTCGAGGATGCGGAAAAGGCCCGGCGAATCTGGACGCAACGAATGGGTTTGCCGCAGTTCGAGGAGGACCCGACGCGCGACTTGGAGTTGAAGGGATCGCTCTTTTATAAGTTCTTGCGCGGGTCCGTCATGCTGAGCATCGAGTGGGCGGAACCCAAGCCATCGAGCGCCGACCGGATCATCACCGCGTACAAGTCGAAGCTGCTCAGCTTCTAGCTAGGCCGGCAGCCTGAAACTTCAGCCTGATTCTTCACCCGATGAAACGGGTGAGAGATCAAGGCGACAAGTTGAATCTATTCGTTCAGCCGCGCTCCGAGATACAGCTTCGCACGCAGTTCACAAAATGGATGCGCGAGGCGTTACGCAAGGAGATCCTGACGGGAGTCACGTCGCGTTCATCGAGATGAAAAACGCGGGAAGCCGGCCGTGGTTCACTTGGTTCGGACGATAGCGCTCACCCTTTGACCGCGCCGAGCTGCACGCCTTCGACAAAAAACCGTTGGCCGAAGATGAAAACGATCAGCATTGGGATGATCATGATGACCGAGCCGGCCATCAGCAACGTCCAGTGGATGCCGTACATCTCCTGGAACTGGGCGAGAGCGAGCGGCAGGGTGAACTTGTCTTTCGTGTGCGTCACGATCAGCGGCCACATGAAACTGCGCCAACTGCCCAGGAACGTCAGGATCGTCAACGCCGCCAGCGCGGGCTGCGACAACGGCAGGATGATGCGCCAGTAGATCCCCCAAGGCGAGCAGCCGTCAATGGTCGCGGCCTCATCGAGGTCTCGAGGCAGCGTGAGAAAAAATTGCCGCAACAGGAACACCCCGTACGCGCTGAACATCGGTGGGATGATCAACGCATAATACGAATCGACCCACCGCAGCTCGCGCAAGATCAGGAACGTTGGCACCATCGTCACCACGCCGGGAATCATCATCGTGGCGAGGTAACCCAGGAAAATCTTGTCGCGCCCGAAAAACCGGAGCCGCGCGAACGCGTACGCCGCAAGCGAACTGGTGAACACCAGCCCGGCAGTGACCGCCACGGTCACGACCGCGCTGTTGAGCAGCGACCGCGCGACGCCCGTGTCGTGAAAAACCTCGCCGTAGTTCGACCAATGCAACCCTTCCCTCGGGATGGGATGCCGGAAATCCATCGCGTCCGCGCCGGGCTTCTGCAGCGACGTGAGCACCATCCAGAGCAACGGCAGCACCATCGTCACGCCGACGATGCTGAGGAATGTGTACGAGAAGACGCGCGGCCAGCGTGACTCACGCATAGTGCGACCTCGCTTCCGAGTAGCGCCAGTGAATCACCGTAACCGTCAGAATGAGAACAAACATCACCATCGCGACCGCGCACGCATAACCCATGTTGAACCACTCGAACGCGTGTTGGTACGTGTAATAACCGAGCGTCGTCGTCGCGCCGTCGGGGCCGCCGCGCGTCATCACATACACCGCGTCGAACTCGCCCGCGAACCCGGCGATCAATGAGGTGGTCGAAATGAAGAATGTTGTGGGAGCCAGCATCGGCCACGTGACATGGCGGAATTGCGCCCAGCGGCCTGCGCCGTCGATTTGCGCCGCCTCGTAGAGTTCCGGGGAGATGTTTTGAAGCCCGGCGAGGTACAGGATCATGTTTGTCCCGCCCATCGTCGCCCAGACGATCATGAGAATGATCGCCGGCTTGGCCCAATGATAACTTTGCAGCCACTTCGGTCCTTCGATGCCGACGCTTGCCAGCAGCGAATTGATCAGGCCGAATTGCGGGTTGAGCAGCATCAGTTTCCAAAGCAAGAGCAGCCCGACGCCGGCACAGACGGTCGGCAGAAAAAAAACTGTCCGAAACCAAATGCGTCCCCGCATCTTCTGATTGAGCACGACCGCGAGCAACAGCGACAGCGCCATCGAGATCGGGATCGCGATCAGGAAGAAAAACGTGTTGCCCAGCGCCTGCCAGAACTTCGGGTCGTTCCAGGTCCATTGTCCGTCCTCGGTCGCGCCGCCGAACATCTCGGTGAAATTGCGCCACCCGATGAACTTCGCGTCGTGAAACACATCCCAGCGAAAGAACGAAAGGCCCAGCGCGACCACGACCGGCAAGACTACGAAGACCAGGAAGCCGGCGAGATTGGGTGCGAGAAAGGTCCAGGCAGTGCGGTTGGAGCGGTGAATCATTGCATGATTTCTCAGAAGCGAGTTCGTAGTACCGCCTTCAGGCGGAATCCGCTGCATATCGGGTCCTGGAAGCCGACTGAAGCTGAAGTCGGTACTACAAACGCTGGGTTCAACTCTCTCTCCTCGCGTGTTTCTGGATCGCCCGGTTGATCTGCTTCTCGGCGCGAACCATCGCCTCCTTCGGCGTGGCGCGACCGGCCCGCACGCTGTCGCGCGCGTCGTACCAAAACGCGAGCAACTCCGTCATGTTCGGCACGCGCGGGAGACTGCGCATGGACGGCGTCGCGCGCATCAATACCGCGTGGACATTGGGCGAACGATTCTCCGCCGCGAGCCGGGCGGCGAGCGCCTGATCCGTTGGCAGCAGAAGGTCCGACATGCTGCGCTGAAATTCCTCGCCAAAGAACGTCTTGGCAAATTCCCACGCTTCGTCGGGGTGCTTCGTCGCCGACGAGATGACGATGGCCTGGCTCGACGCCCAATGACCATTCTGTCTTACTTTCGGATTCGTCACGAGGTCCCATTTCATGTCCGCGAATCGCTGGCGGATGAAGGGCAGATCCCACGTGAACATCAACATCATCGCCACCCGCTGCTGATGAAACAGCGACGTGCTTTCATCGAGCGTGGCATCGCCGCCGCCTTTGCCTTGAAGCGAGACTTTCTCCTTGTGAATCAGATCGAGGTTCGTCTGCAAATAATCGATCATCGCCGGGTTGTTGCAGAGCGCTTGCTTCGCGTCGGCTGAGATGATCTCCGCGCCGAACGTGGTGAAATCCAGTTCGCCGCTGAACCCGTACTGATCGATGCGCCGATCGCCGTCGCGGTCCTTCGTCAGCTTGCGCGCCTTGTCGAGAAAGTCCGCGTAGTCCCAGCCGTCCTGGGGGTAAGGGACGCCCGCTTCGTCGAACAGTTGCTTGTTGTAAATGATGAACTGCGTATCAATGCCGAACGGGACGCCGTATTGCCGATCGTTGCGGCGATACCACTTCAACAACAGCGGCGGATACTTCGACGTGTCCACTTCCTTCGCCACGCGATCCGTGATGTCGAGCAACGCGCCGCGTTCGGCAAACTCGACGAACCCCTGCCCCATCCACATCAAATCGGGCGCGTTGCGTCCCGCGATCATCAGCAGGACTTTGTCGTAGTAGTTGCCGGCCACGGTCAGCCACTCGATCTCGATGTGGGGATGCGTCGCTTCGAATCTCGCAATTGCTTCTTTGTAGCGCGGCTCGATCTCCCGCAGGACGGTCGTCGCCATCACGAGGCGGACCTTGCCCTTCTGCTTTGCTCCCGCGTCTCCGCAACCGCACAGAACGGTGGCGGCGCCCCAGCCGAGCAGGCAACACCACAGGGTTCGCGATAAGCCCATCACGGCATTCTGATAGAGGTAACGGCGACTGGGTTCAAGCTGTGACTGGGTGGCAAAAAATTAGTCCAGCGCCAAGCTGTGAAAGCGCGCAAACGAAAGCATTTGACCGAAAGGCCGCCGGTGCTTATCGAGGAAGCTTGCGAAACTATGGATCGAGTCCGCATCGGGTTCATCGGCGTCGGCGGCATGGGACAATGCGCCCACCTCAAGAACTACGTCGCCGTCCCCGAGTGTGAAGTGACGGCCATCGCCGAGTTGCGTCCCGGACTGCGGGAGGCGGTGGGCCGCAAATACGGCATCGCGCGCACGTACCCGAGCGGCGGGGAAATGCTCGAGCGGGAGAAATTCGACGGCCTCGTCGTTTGCCAGATGTTCGACCGGCATGGGCAAATCGTCATCCCGTTGTACCGGCACGGCATTCCGATCTTCACCGAAAAACCGCTGGCCGCTTCCGTCGAGGTCGGAGAACGAATGCTCCGCGCGTTGAAGGCGGGCGGCTCGTGGCACATGGTCGGGTATCACAAGCGCAGCGACCCCGCGATCCTGTATGCCAAAGCCGAGATCGACCGCCTCAAACAGACCGGCGAACTGGGCAAGCTCCGGTACGTCCGGCTCACGATGCCGGCCGGCGACTGGGTGCAGGGCGGCTTCGACGACTTGATCAAGACCGAGGAGAAGGTCCCCGATTCGCCGCGCGACGTGGAGGAGAATTGGAGTTCGCCGCATCTTCAGTTCGTAAACTATTACATTCACCAGATCAACCTCCTGCGCCATCTGCTCGGCGAACCCTACCGCGTGACGTTCGCCGACAAAGCGGGCACGTTGCTGGTTGCCGAGAGCGCGAGCGGACTGAGCGGCATCATCGAGATGAATCCCTATCTTACTTCGCGCGACTGGCAGGAATCGGCGCTGGTCTGTTTCGAGAAAGGCTGGATCAAGGTCGAGTTGCCCGCGCCTCTCGTGGCCAACCGGGCGGGTGACGTGACCGTCTTCCGCGATCCCGGCAACGGCGTCGCGCCGCAAACAATCCGCCCGGTGATGCCGACCATCCACGCGATGAAACAGCAGGCGATCCATTTCGTTCGCTCGATCCGCGGCGAGGTCAAACCGCCGTGCGAAGCCGAGGAAGCGCTGGAGGACTTGTGCGTGGCGCGCGAATACATGCGACTGCGGGGCAACGCATGATCGAAAAACCACCTGTGGCCAACCCCGATCTGTGTATCGTTCACACACACAAGGGCGAACGCATCGGCGCCGAACTTGCCGCAGTGCTCGATCCGGTCGATCCGGCCACGTTTCATCGATATGTTCTCGAACCCGGGCGCAAGGTCGAATTGCACGGCCACGACTTCGACGAGTACTGGTGGTTCACCGGCGGCAAACCCATCGTGACGTTGTGGACGGCCTCGAAGGGCGCGCGCGAGTATTCCCTCGAAGAAGGCGATCTGGTCGTGCTCGTGCGCGGCATGGCCCACACGTTGCGCGCCGATCACACGCTGACCTATTTTCAGTTTTCCAGCATCCCGCGTCCGGGCGCACGCGCGGGCCATTTGCCGGTCGTGGACGGGACGTTGCCGTGAAACAGGCGCAACTGGCGATCAACTCCGTCTCCACCGGCGGCAAGGATTTGGAAGAACGCCTGGCCGCCTACCGCAGCGCGGGGTTCGCCAACGTCGAATTCTGTCTCCCGCACGTGATGGATTACCTGAAGCAAGGTCACTCAGTCGGCGATGCGCGAAGGTTGTTGGACCAGTTTGGCCTGCGCTGCATCGGCGGATTTGAAGGCAGCGTCGCCTGCTTCGGCGATCCGGCCGGCAACGGATCGGTGATCGCCAACGCAGAACTCCTCGCGGAACTGGGCGGCTCGGTCCTGGTGGTAGGCACCGATGGCCCGCAAGACGTCGGCGCAGCGCGAGACCCACTCGGCAGAATGGCGGAAGTGTTCGCCGCGCTCGCGAGGAAGGTCCGCGCCACAGGCGTGACGCTCTGCATCGAGTTCAACTGGTCGCCCATCGTCAAAAGCCTGCGCACCGCCGTCGAGATCGCCCGGCGCTCGGGCGCGAGCAACGTCGGCGTGCTGTTCGACCCTGCGCACTATCATTGCACGCCGACCAAGTTCGAGATGCTCACGGCGGAGAGCGTGCCGTTCATCCGTCACGTGCACGTGGACGACATGCGCGACAAACCCGGCGAGTTGTCCCACTGCAACGCCGACCGGCAGTTGCCCGGCGAGGGCCATCTCGATCTTCGGATGCTCTTTGGCGCGATCGAACGTCATGGATACCGGGGATATTTTTCCATCGAGATGTTCAGCGACGTCCTCTGGGCCATGCCGCCCACGCAAGCCGCGAAACGGATGTTCGACAGCCTCCAGCCTCTCTGCGACGAAGGCGCCCAAGCGGCGACAACGGACGCCGGTCAACGTAACGCGCACTAGCCAGCGCAACGACCGATGTGCTAGGAATGAACCTGATCAACCGCACCCAATGACGACAATGTTCTCCGTGTCTCCGGCTTCGGTTCTCGTCGAAGGCTCCGCTGGACCGGGGCCAAGGCACAACGCCGCGCTGCCGAGCCTGCTCCGGTGTCCCGACGGTTCGTTGCTACTGGCGCACCGCATCGGCACGCACAAGAATTCCGCCGATGGCACGCAATGGCTGTGGCGAAGTGTTGACGAAGGGAAGTCTTGGGCACGCGTTCCATTCTCTTTTGCGAAGCGACCGCTCGTGGAGTTCCGTACCGCCGCGTTGAGCGACATCGGCGGGGACCAGATCGCGATGCTGCTCACCTGGCTCGATCATCCGGACGAAACCGCGCCGCTGGTGAACGCGAAAACCGAAGGCCTGCTGCCCATCCACATCGGGTGGACTGTTTCCTCCAATTGCGGCGAGACATGGACGTCACTGCGCGAGATCAACGTCTCGCCTCTCGTGCAACCCGCCGGCAACGGCCCGATGCTGCGTCTGCCAAACGGCGAGCTTCTCGTCGCGTTCGAGACGTATAAGCATTACGACGACCCATCACCGTGGTCGGCGGGCGCAGGGATCGCGATTTCCCCCGATGAAGGCCGAACCTGGTTGCCGAAGGTCATCGCCGCGGATGCCACGCACCGACTGTCGTACTACGATCAACACGTCCGCGTCTTGCGCGACGGCACATTGCTCAGCCTGATGTGGGTGGACGACCGGGGCAGGCCCGGCATGAGCGAAATATGGGCGATGCGTTCGACCGACACCGGCCTGACCTGGAGCGCACCAGCGCCGACGGGAATCCAAGGCCAGTACTCGACCGCGATCGCGTTGAACGATGGCCGGTGGCTGATGTTCTATGTGCTTCGGCACGACGATCCTTCCATTCGGATGGCCGTCGGCTCGCCGGATGGCGGATCATGGGAAACCTGTGACGAATGCAAGCTGTACGCCCAGCGCACCGACGACCTGACGTCGTCGAAGGGCAAGGGCTACGCCGCGTATTTGCAGGGCATGGCGAAATGGACGTTCGGCTGGCCGAGCGCGGTGCGGGTGCCTGGCGGCGGTGTGCTCGCCAGCTACTACGCGGGCGAAGGCGACCACTCGTCTGTATTTTTGGCGAAGGTCGCCGCGCGTTGAATCTACCGCGCGAAACGGAAGCTCCAGAGCTTCGCCTTGTGGAGTTCGAACATCAATCGCACGGGCTTCCCGCCCAGACGTGACGAAAAATCCGTCCCGCCGACCCACTCAACGCGCTGTGCGGTGGCGTCACCCTTCAATGTCTTGCACTCGCCGAGATTGAACTGGCTGATTGCTTCGCCCTTTTCATCGAGCACGCCGACGCGCACGTAGCCGCCCGCCTCGGTCTGGAAGTTAACGAGCAATCCCGTGCCGGTAGTTGCCAGCGGCTTGGTGGTGAGCGTGGCCTTGCCGGCTGCGTCCAGCGACGCGAACCCGTCCTTGCGCCACACCGCCGCCCGGATGCGTCCGCGTGATTTCTCGAACGGCATCACGCCGTGTGTGCCGTTGTTTTCGCTGTAGAACAGCCAGGTTTCGTCGCCCATGTCGAGCGGTGGATTGTATTGCACGAAATTCGGAAACAATTCCGGGTCGTCGGAGTTCTCGATGGCGTTGCGTCGCGGCTCGGGCCGGCTCCAGTTCAGCCCGTCGTTGCTGAACGCGAAGTGGATGCCGCCCCCGCCGTTGAAGTCCTTGCCATCCCCGAGCTCGAAGAACGTGATGAAATTGAGGTAATGGTTCCCGTACACGATGTGGGGCGTTGTATAGAACTCGGCCCAATCGGGTTTGCCGGGGTCCTTGCCGAGGCGGGCGGCATGCTGATCGTCGCGCTCGTCGGGCCTGAGCGTGAGGATCGCCGGGGACCACCCGCGCGTGATGCTGTCCGACCACGAGATCGAAACCGCTCGCCGCCGCACCCGCTTGGTCTCGCCGTCCGCCGAGGGAAATTCCCCGACGGCGTGTGTGGAAAACGCGCGGCCTTGGGCGATGTAGCAGTTCTTCAACGGATCCCAACCGACGACCATGCTGTCGTTGAATCCGCCCTCGGCCGGGTTGGCGAACGCCGGCTGACTCATGAAATCGACATATTCCCAGCGCAACCCGTCTGCTGACTGAAGCACGTGCATCCCGTGCCCGTTGTTGTATTTCGGATCGGGCTTGAGGAAATAGATGTTGCCCTTGATGCGACCCTTGGGATCAGTGGCCTTGGGATCGAGGAACACATTGCCGGGCCCCGCGCAATAGAAAAGGATGTTGTTGTCCTTCGATCCCTTGAAGTCCACCAGGCCGAGTTTGGGTTTGACCCAGTGAATGGCGTCCTTGCTTTCCGCGTAGCAGATGTCCTGTCGGAAACTGATGCCCGGTTCGCCCGACGGAGAATGGGTGGTCTGGTAATACATGCGATACACCTTGCCAACCGGATCGTAAAAACAAGCGCCGTAGAGACAGAGCCAGCGTTCCCACGGCTCCGTCTCCGCGACCACGGCCTCGGGATGCGGTTTGCCCTGGTGCCACACGCGCTTCAGCCGCGATTGTTCGGCGATGAAATGGTCGTCAAGAAAGAGGCAGGTGTTGGTGCCGACCGGCAGCGGCGCATCGGCTGCAAACGAAACGTTGGCGATCGCACACCACAGAACAAGATTCGAGATGAGCTTCATGCGTTCGCGGAAGTTATTGCGGCGGCGGCATGGACTCAATAGTGATCCGCGCGGCAAAGAATTCTGCCAGCGTTTGCGCCGTCGGTTGCGTTCGGTGTACCGCCTTACGCTTAAAGCGGTACTACGAACCTGTCACGCGCGCGGCCAACACCGCAGGCAGGTGGGTGCGGAGTTGGTAACCCTGCGGACGCGAACGGTAGAAATTCACGTCGCCGCAAGCGGTGCCCCGGCAACTCGCCGCCAGCCCACCCCGGTAGTACAACCGCTTCAGGCCGGTCAGGGCGAGATTCGTCATCGCTTCGTAACGGTCGTCGAGCACGTCCATTTCGCGAAGCCGGTCGTGGCAATACAACAACCCCGCGGCGGCGCTCGATTCCACGCGCGAATCCATTTCGTCGGTGACCAGACGCCACAATCCCCAGTCGGGATCCTGAAATCTTTCCAGCGCCGCAAAGGTCCGGCGAACGGACCGGCGCATGAACTCTCCCGCGGGCGACTGCGGGCCGATGGCTTCGAGCGCCTGGGTCATGGCCATCACCGGCCAGAGTTGCGCGCGACTCCAACACGCGCCGAGCGAGCCGTCCTTGAGGCTCTGAAAGTGATGCCACAATCCGTCCGCGCGCTGCGTTCGTTCGATGGCGGTCTTCACGAGTTCGGTGGCGGTGTCGGCGTAGGCTTGCTGGCCGGTGTGGCGCGTCAGCCAGTACATCGCGGGGACGCCGTGGAGTGATTCGCTATAGACAAGGTAACTGCGGCGATCCATCAGCGTCCCGTTTCGGCGCTCGAACACGTTCTCCGCGTAATACGTCGCCAGCCGGATGCCGTTCTCGATGAAACTCCGGTCGCCCGTGAGCGTCCCGAATTTCATCAGGAGATGCCCCATGGTTTCGAAGCCGTTGTTGGCCGCGCCCGGCAGCGGCACCTCCTGGAAATCGAGCGGATTGCCAAGCGCTTCGTCCACGGCGGCGCCAATGGCGCGCAGACATCGCTCGATGGCGCGGAGCCACTCGTCGTCCTTCCGCACCCGCGCGGCGGCGATGCCTGACAGGAACATCGTCCACGCGGGATCGCCCCAATCGCGCCACGGCCCTTCGTGATTACCGGCTCTGGCGAAGAACTGTTGCCGGCATTCGTCGAGCAGTTCGTGGGTGGGGCGCCGTTCGAGCGTCTGGCGGAACTGGAGATGATGCAGAGTTACGCCGGCTTCGAGCAGGAAACTGGCGAGGCTGTAGAAATAGAGGTCGCGTCCCCAAGCGACATTCAGGTACGCTGCCGTGCCGCTCGTGAAGCCCGATTTCGAAATCTGTGCGGCGGTCGGGTAATACTTGTCGAACGTCAGAATGCCACCGGCGCGGTAGAACGCATCGAGGTCCTTGTCGTACTTCGCCTTTGTGGTTTCGGGGAAAAGGCACGTCTTGTAGGCGGAAAGCTCCTTCGGCGGACGGGTCGGGACGCACCAGTTCTCGTCCAGTTCGAATGCGATGCCCATCTCCAGCAATTGCGAGACGAGCGAGAGCAGGTTGGCGTCCTGCAAATTTTCCTCCGGTGCAAGCACCAACACTTCCGGCCGGTACTCGCCCGCCGGACTTCGCAGGCAAGTCCTCGTCATTGACTCCTCAGGAGCGACTTAGCGGAATGAGAGACGCGCATGGGTTTGTGGACGAAGTCTTGCGATGCCGCAGACGAACGTCAACAAACATAGTGTCATCGCCGATGGCTCCGGCAGGAGCAGCAGCGCTGAGTTCTGGCCGCCGGTGCCGAAACTTACGCCCGTGATCTCGACCGTGCCGAAAGCGGGACTCGACGCCGTGCCGAACAGTACGTCTTTTGTCCCGATCGCCGGGAACTGGATATACAGTTCGTTCTCGACTTGCACGCCGTCCACGTACAGCCGAATCGTATCCGGGAACCCTCCCGTCGTTCCTTCCTTGACGACCCGAATGTTGAAGAAATCGTCCGTGCCCGGCGCGACATCGTCGAAGCGCGGCCCGGCGCCGGTGTCGATCGGCCGGCCCACGTTGTCGAAAAAGAAAAACCGGTTCATGTTGCCGGCGGCCTTGGTCGCGCCAAACCCGACGAATCGCGAACCATCGGCGATGTATGCCATGAACAACGCATGCTCGCCGTCGTCGGGCGGCAGATCGCCGGAGCTGATCACGCGAATCCGGGCGCGGATTTCGTATTCGCTGGTCGAGCTGACGTCGCCGGGGTTGATCGTCGAAGTATAATAGTAGCCGGGATCGTTGTTCTGGCTGCCATCGACGAGTGTCAGCAGCCGCCCGCCGGCCGTGCGCGAGTCGGAGCCATTGATGAACCCGATGTTTTCCGTCCATGGTGGGTTCTGCGGTCCCGTGCTGGGCGCTTGCTGATAGGTGTCGAACAGGAAATTCGTAGCTGCGTGCGCCGATCCCGCCATCAATACCGACACGACGCAGGCTAGTGTGAGTGAAATCCGTTTCATAGTTTGCTCCCTTTCGCTGTGCAGAATAGAAAGATGGTCGCGCTCAAACAAGCCAAGTCTGGGCGGCCAAAAAAACTGCCACCCTGAACCGCGCTACCGATCATGAGGCTTCAGCGTGGGAAGTCCAGAGCACCTACGTCAGTTCGTTCTGAAAAAACTCGATGATCTCGCCATCGGGTCCTTTGACGAACGAGATGCGCACCGGCGTCGGCCCGGGCCGACTCGGGATGTCGATGTCCTTCGGCGGCATCGTCACAGTCGCGCCCGCCGCGACGGCGCGTTGGGTGGCATCGTCGCAGTTGCCGGTCCGCAACGCGAAATGCAGGATCGTTCCTTCGGGTTTTGGTTCGTTCGTTCCGCCGGCAAAAATCTCCAGGTAATTGCCGTCGCCGGTATCGAGCATGATCGCGCGACCGGCGCCCTCGCCCCAGGCGATCTTCTCCTTGAACCCAAGCCCGTTGGTGTAGAATCGGACGGACGCGTCGAAATCCCGCGCCCGGATGGCCACGTGATGAAACCCGCCGCCTCTTAAGACCGTGTTCGTTGTGTTCATGGTGTCGGACGTTCCTTTCGGCGGGATATTGCCCTTCTGACGCTCCCCATTCAAGTCCGGTGAAGTTCGTTTCTGTGGTTTCCGTCCCTGCTCATCGTCGATCGTGGTGGGGCCGTGAGCCGGGACGATCTTGCCGTGGCCCTTGGTGTTCGTGTACAAAGCCGCTTCGAGGTTGCCGGGAGCGGTTCGCTCTTTGCGAAACATGAAAATACTCGACGGACGAAAGGCAAATTTTTGGGGACAACTCACTCGCGTCCCGCGCAGCCAGGCTGCCGATCCCAAAGTGCAAGCTGTGGTCGCCGGGATACTCGACGCGGTTCGCAAGCGCGGCGACGCAGCCCTCGTTCGGTTGAATGACAAGTTCTCCCGCGTCCGCATCTCTGCGAGCAAACTCCGGATTGGCAAGCACGAGATCGCTGCCGCGGCAAAGTCCGTCCCGCCCGAGTTGAAGAAGGCGATCACGTTCGCTCAAACCAACGTCACCGCGTTCGCGAACAAATCGAAACGCGAAAGCTGGCGCATCAAGAACCGGCAAGGCGCATGGATCGGCGAAATGTTCCGGCCGTTCCGGCGCGTCGGTTGTTACGTGCCTGGCGGCACCGCGCCGCTCGTGTCCACGTCGTTGATGACGATCACGCTGGCGAAGGTTGCCGGCGTGCCAGAGATCGTCGCCGTCACCCCGCCGCCCGTCCATGCCGGGCTGCTCTACGCGCTCGACAGAGCGGGCGCGACGGAAATTTACCGGGTGGGCGGCGCGCAGGCCATCGCCGCGTTGGCGTTCGGCACGAAGACGATTCGCGCCGTGAACAAGATCGTCGGCCCCGGCAACGCGTTCGTCACCGAAGCCAAGCGGCAGGTATTCGGCACGGTTGCGATCGATCTGCTCGCTGGTCCGAGTGAAGTGCTCGTCATCGCGGATGCCACGGCCGACCCCGCGTTCGTTGCCGCCGACATGCTGGCCCAAGCCGAGCACGGTCCCGGTTACCAGGTGTATCTCGTCACCGATTCCGACGCGGTTCT
>Ga0187892_10004009_pt1 | contig 25638 bp, 22 predicted proteins | sample MA1701073metaG_FD_139345 | JGI IMG/M metagenome (GOLD analysis project Ga0187892, IMG submission 139345) | Bio-ooze microbial communities from a basaltic lava cave in the Kipuka Kanohina Cave System on the Island of Hawaii, USA - MA170107-3 metaG ... | reverse complement strand
TGGGTGCAGCAGCTTTGCCCAGGTGGCCACGCCGAGTGGGACGACGTACAGCGACACGGGGCTGACGGCCGGGACGAGCTACAGCTATCAGGTGCGGGCAACCGATGCGGCGGGCAACCTGAGTGGGTACTCCAATACCGCCGGTGCCACGACCAACGCGGCACTGAGTGGGCTGGTGGCCGCCTATGGGTTTGGGGAAGGCGTCGGCACGACGGTCAGCGATGCCTCCGGGAATGGTAATGGGGGGGCGCTCGTCGGCGCGACGTGGACGACGCAGGGCAAGTATGGCAATGCACTCGTGTTCAATGGGACCAGCGGGCGGGTGGATGTGCCGGATGCCCCATCGCTGGACTTGACGACGGGGATGACGCTCGCGGCGTGGGTCAATCCGACGGTGGCGCAGACGGGGTGGCGGGACGTCATCTTCAAGGCCGTGGACATGTACTACCTGGAGGCCAGTTCGGACATCGCCAATGTGCCGGGGGCGGGGGGCACGTTTGCGCCGACGCCGCTGTATGCCACGGCCCAGTTGCTGGCGAATACGTGGACGCATCTGGCGGTGACGTATGATGGGGCGATGTTGCGGCTGTACGTGAACGGGATTCAAGTCAGTAGCCGGGCGCAGACGGGGGCGATTCGGACCTCGACCGGGCCTTTGACGATCGGCGGGGACGCCACGTTCGGGCAGTACTTCCAGGGGCGGATCGATGAAGTGCGCGTCTACAACCGGGCGCTGACGGCTGCGCAGATCCAGACGGATATGAATACCCCCATCGTGGTGGGTCCGCCCGATCTCACGGCGCCGACGGATCCGTCTGGCCTCACCGCGACGGCTGCCGGAAGCAGTCAGATCAATCTGAGCTGGACCGCCTCCACCGATACCGTCGGGGTGACGGGCTATTTGGTGGAACGGTGTCAGGGGGCAGGGTGCAGCAGCTTTACCCAGATCGCCACGCCGGCGGGTATCAGCTATTTCGACACCGGGCTCCAGGCCTCGACGAGTTACAGTTATCGGGTTCGGGCCACGGACGCCGCCGGGAATCTGAGCGGGTATTCAAACACAGCGAGCGCCACCACGGCGACGCCGGCGACGGTCACCGCCTTTCCGGGGGCAACGGCCATCGAAACGGGCTCACTCCAGGGCGGCTCCTCAGCCAGTCTCAACGCTGATGACAACAACTACTATGTGGTCAACTCCACCACGTCGGGCACACCGACCAGCTCGTGGTACGGCATCTTCACAGGAGTCTCGAACAATCTCAGCAACCTGAAGGTGACCTACAAGGGGAAAAACTCTCGCAAATGCACCCAGACTGTGGCCATTTGGCGTTGGACAGACAGCACCTGGGTGCAGCTCGACTCACGCAGCGTAAACACCTCGGAGATCCAGATCGCCGACCTCATCCCGCCGGGGACCCAGAGTGATTACGTGAGCGGCACGACGGGAGATGGGGAACTTAGGGTACGAGTGCGCTGCACGGGGAACTCGCAGAGCTTCTCCTCGAGCGGCGACCTGATGAAAATGGTGTACGACGTGATTCCCTAAGTGCCGGTGGTGACTGACAACACGCCACCCACCGCGCTGTCCAGCATGAATGCCACGGCCGCAGGCGGGCCTTGAGATGTCAGGGTAACGCGGGGTGAGCAACATGCGGATCTTGGTGACAGGGCACAAGGGCTACATCGGGAGCGTCATGGTTCCCCTGTAGCTCGACGCGGGGTTTGAGGTCGTCCGAATTCACGCTGGTCCACTCCAGGGGCTCGAGGCCGGCGTGAGACGGTGTGGCCGGCCTATGAAGCAGCGAGAAAAGTAGAATGCCCCACTGCTATCCAAGTCAGACTTAGGACAGGGCTTTCTCCACTCTAACTCATTAATTTCTCAGTGGCGCGCCTCCTGGCGTCAGACCAGGTTCCCGGACTGGACAGATGCTGTCCAAGATGCCAGCGCGGCGCCGCCTGCCATCCAGACGCCAGGGAAACCACTGAAACCAGGTTATGAAGACCTCGCGCAGCCTGGATGCCCGGACAGACCCCTGAGAGACCCGCACGATGCTGTGCAAGACCGATTTTCCAAAAAGTTGTCTTGGACAAGCGTGAGAATGTCCTCTTTCATCAATTACGAGGTAGTATGCCATCATTCGTGAAGAAGCGGTCAGTAAAAGCCGGGCTGCCGCCGGGGACGCTCGTTCACATCGGAGAAAAGAAAAGGGACGACGTCCGCATGACGTTGATCGAGTACGACCTGACCCAGTGCTCCGAACGAGAGGTCACGTCGGTGGCGGCAAGCGCAGTGCGACGGAAGTCTCGTCCGGGACGGCCGTCGAAGACCATGAGCTGGCTGAACATCAGTGGGGTACACCGTCTGGACCTGATCGAGCAGGTTGGGAAGGCGTTTAACCTCCATCCGCTTATGCTCGAGGACATCGTGAATACGGATCAGCGTCCGAAGCTGGATGACTACGGCGACTACCTCTACGTGGTCTTAAAGATGGTGTACGTGGGGGCAGGGCCGCAGGATATTCATGTGGAACAGGTGAGCCTCATCCAGGGTCGCAATTCCGTGCTTTCCTTCCAGGAGAACGGCGCAGATGTCTTCGGGCCCGTGAGGAATCGGCTCAAGACCGGTGGAGGTCGCACCCGTACCCTGGGCGCTGACTACTTGATGTATGCGCTGATCGACGCCATCGTCGATCACTATTTCGCCATACTGGAGCTCCTGGGCGAACGGATCGAGAAGCTGGAGAACGCCGTTGTGGCCGATCCCAGACCCGCTCTTTTGAGGGACATCCACGACTTAAAACGTGAGATGTTGATGCTTCGCCGCTGTGTGTGGCCGGTCCGAGAGGTAATCAGTGGGCTGCAGCGAGCCGAATCACAGCTCATCACGGACGACACCAAGACCTACCTCAGGGATGTGTACGACCATGCGGTTCAGGTGGTCGAGACCCTCGAGATCTTTCGAGAGATGGTGACGGAAATTCTCGACGTCTATCTCTCGGGGATCAGCAACCGGATGACAGGGGTGATGACGGCCTTGACGATCATCGCCACTATTTTCATGCCGCTCACGTTCATCGTAGGCGTGTACGGGATGAATTTCAAATACATGCCCGAGCTGGAGTGGCGGTGGGGATACCCCATGGTGCTGGCCGGGATGGCCGCCGTCGCGGCAGGGATGCTGGTATATATCAAGAAGCGAAAGTGGCTCTCATAACGAAAGAATGAGAGCGGGTGTCCCAAAGAGCGAGGGTGACGCTAAGGATGAGAAGAAGTAGTTAGATTACAATTTCGAACTGCCTGACCTAACTCCCCAAAATCTCCGCCAGGATCCCCGTGCGCGTGGTCGTCTTGGTCTTCTCCATGATGTTGCGCATGTGTGATTTCACGGTGGGCTCGCTGATCTCGAGCAGGTTGGCGATTTCTTTGTTCGTCAGGCCCTTGGCGAGATACCGGATCACGACAACCTCGCGCGGGGTCAGACGATAGCGCTTCATCGCCTCATGGCGCTGGCTGTCCTTTCGTTGTGCGATCTCCTCCATGAGAATGAGGATACGCGCCTGTTGAATGTTACCCTCGCGGTCTGGTAGTCCGAACCCGCGCAGCAAGATGGGACGTTGAGGATCGCCGGCCAGTCGCCGAACCTGCACTTGCTCCCAGTCCTTGGCGTCGGTCCGGACGCGAAGGGTTGCCACGATCTCGGTGCACAGATCGGTGACGGCGTCCGGCAATACCCCCGTTGCCACTGCTCCATTCCCCTCACGGATGATGCGTCCGGTCAGCTCCCATGCCCGCCGGTCCATATGAATCAACTGGAGCGAAGGCGTCATCAGGAGGATCCCGGGCCCTGAGCGTTGTTCAACGAGGCTCTCGGCATGGTCCGCTGAGAGCGTCCCTTCCGAGATCACGTTCGAGATATTGAGTGAATCAGTCCTACCTAGCTCGTCCATTGGACTCCCTCATTTCGTTCGCGATGTGAGAAGCAATTGATGCCCGGCTTAGGGCTAAGGGCTTAGAGCTCAGGGCTCAGGGCCTTCTCTGGCTCTCGGCACTCAGCTATCGGCTCTCAGCAAATTGCAGGCTCTAAGCTCTCAGCTATGAGCACTGTGTCGGCTCTCTGTTATCCAGCATCATTAAAGAGTCGCCAGATTATTCTGATTCAAAAGTATAGTCAACCCCTTCTTAAGGAGGGGGCCACCCCCATCTTCTGGACGATTGTTTCTATATTTGAAAATCTGTAGGGTGGCTTTCCGATGCACATCGCAATTTTTATCCCCGCCGGGTGTCAGCGAATTGACGAAGACGGACATTTGACGGTGAGAAAGTGTCAGCGAATTGACGGAGATGCATGAGGATGCTTGGTCGCGGGTCGTAAAGCAGGCCACCTGCTTAACACTAACTGCCTGGAATGAAAAGGACATTTCTAGAAACTTTATGGTCTTTATGTTTGCTGGTCGGTCGACAATCGAGAGAAGGTCTTTTCAGCTCACTGCGGTCCTTAACCCTTTATGAAATCTTTATGCCAAGGGCACGGGGGAAAAGTTAAGGGCTGGTCATCAATTCGTTAAGCGTTGCTGAAAAGTGAGAACTGAATGATGACCGGTAAGAAGTTCGAAATTCTTGGGCCAGGATCGAAATGACAACCATTTTCTAGCCAGGGGTAGTCGAGCAATGAACGATCGGAAAAGATTCAGGGAGGACATCGTGGGAGCGACTAGTGGTAACCCCTATGATTGGGATTGGCCCGTTGCGCCGAGCCTTGAGCAGCATCACGATCGCGTAGCGTTGTTGCGCCCGATTCCGTTCGAATCGGGCGTGTCACTCGATCGGGAGTCGCAAGAACTCATGGTCGGGCGCCAAGGGAAGGCACTCTCCATCAACATTAGCTCTGGCGGCATGCTGGTGGTCATGGCGAACCCGCCTGACGTGCGGCAGGTCCTGAGGATTGAGGTGCCTACGCCCGTCAATATGGCCAAGACGCCCACGTTGGCCGAGGTACGCTGGACGCGTAAGCTCCCGATCGACTCTCTGGACGGCATCTATTTTGTTGGTCTCAAATTTGTACTGTGAGAACCGTCGTTGGAATTGCGAAATGCGAATTGCGAAATTCGAATTTGTCACTTGTCAGGTCCTCAGCCCTTAGCTCTAAGCCATAAGCCATTATCCGAGTGGTGAGAGTAAGTTCAAAGAAGATGAGACCTATACGTCGATGGATGGCAGGCGCACTCTCCTTGGGGATGACGTGCCTGACGGCAGGATGGCCCGGAATTACCTCCGCCCAGGCTGAGGGCGACGCGGCCAAACAGGCTGCACAACCGGAGTCTGCCGGTGAGCCGGCGATCCACTCAGCCAACGAAGGGAGTGAAAAAGTGCCGGCAGTCACGGCTCAGCCCTTTCGACTGGTCGACCCTTCGACGGGCTCGGGGTCGCCCAGAGGACGATCGAGGCACGACTCGCCTCGGCCTGCGACGGTTCGACAGGCTCACCGTCCCGAGGAGAATCAAGGGACGAGCTCGGTCGAGTCGGGTGGTGAGCGTGTCGCCCCACCGGAGAAGTCCCGGCTCATCGTCACGGCTGACTACATCATCGGACCGGAGGATGTGCTGGAGGTCACCGTATGGCGGAACCAGGAGCTATCGAAACAGGTGGCCGTCCGGCCGGATGGGCGGATTTCGCTCCCGCTCATAGGAGACGTGACCGCTGTGGGGAAGACCCCGGCGCTGCTGACTGAAGAGATCACTGTGAAACTCAAGGACTACAAGGAGAACCCGAATGTTGCCATCGTGGTGCGGGAGGTCAATAGCTACAGCATCTTCGTGCTGGGAGAAGTAACGAAACCTGGCAGGTACCCGCTCAAGAGCAAGACGACCCTGCTTCAGGGAATCACAATCGCCGGCGGGTTCACCCAAGTGGCGGCCCGAAACAATCTCGTGGTGTTCCGGCTCGGAGATAACGGCAAAGGAGAAGAAAAACTCAAGGCGAGCTACGACGACATCGTCTTGCGAGAGAACTCCGGACAGAACATTGAGCTGAAGCCCGGCGATACGGTGGTCGTACCGTCGGAGACGATGGTCTTAATTCCATAGCTGAGGGCTGAGAGCTGAGGGCTTAGAGCCTGCAATTTGCTGAGAGCCGAGAGCTGAGTGCCGAGAGCCAGAAAAAGCCCTTAGCTCTAAGCCCTGAGCTCTGAGCCGATAAGTGGGAGCGAGAAGATGAACCGCATCATGACAATCGCGCTAACGATACTTCTGATCACCGCAGGCGCCTGCAGCAGTACCCCGAAGGCCGTACTGGAGGAGGCCAACCGGCCGGCAAAGGGCTTTCTGCTAGGCCCGGAAGACGTCCTCGAGGTTGTGGTGTGGCGGAACCAGGAACTCTCTCGGACAGTCATCGTCCGGCCTGATGGGATGATCTCGATGCCGCTGATCGGAGATGTGCCGGCCAGCGGACTCACGGCAAACGAGCTGGCGGACGAAATCGGGCTTCGCCTGAAGGCGTTCAAGGAACACCCTACCGTGTCCGTCAGCGTGAAGGAAGTGAACAGCTACATCGTGTACCTCCTCGGTGAGGTGTCCAAGCCCGGCAAGTACCAGCTCAAGTCGTACACCACGGTCCTTCAGGCCATTGCGATGGCGGGCGGCTTCACCCCCTTTGCGTCAAAGAATCGCATGCACGTCCTGCGGAATGGTCATAACGGAGGGGGGACGGTTCATGAGATGCGGATTCCCGTGAAATACGAGGAGCTGGTATCCGGGACTGGGCCTGTGGGCAACTTTTACCTGAGGTCCGGGGACACGATTGTGGTGCCATGACCCCTCACCCTAGACCTCTCCCCCCTGGGAGGGGGAGAGGAGAAGGTGAGGGGGAAGCTGATGGCTGAGAGCTAAGTGCTGAGTGCCGGAACTGAGGGGAGAATTTCGAAATTCGAATTTCGAATTGGCCTAGCGAGTTATGACTCTTGAGTTACAAACGAACATTGCGAATTTCGGATTGCGAATTTCGAATTGCGGATTGCGAATTGGCAGACGAATCGAGAACTGGCAGTGAGAACCACCCCCACCTTCTCCTCCCCCCTCGAGGGGGAGGGTCGGGGAAGGGGGGGAGAAATTTGAATTTGCGTTATGAGTCATGAGTGTTGAGCTACAAACAACCATTTCGAATCTCGAATTTGCAATTGCGAATTGTTTTGTTAGCCATGATTGCCGTGGTCATCGGCGCGGGAGCTGAGGCAATGGCGCAGGACGAGTATCTGGGGCGTGAGCAGATGCAGATCCCGGAGACAGCCCCGACTGGAGAAGGGGAAACTGGCGTAGGGGAGCTGGGAACGCCCACCGCGGATGTCACAGGAGCTCCTGTTCTGAAGGTCGTGCCTGCGGTCGCGGTGTCGGAAACGTATGACACCAACGTGTTGTTGGTAGCGGGACAACAGAAGGAAGATTACGTCACGAGGATTACCCCACAAGTGACGGCTGAGGTGAGGGGGAGACTGATGTCGGGGACTCTACAAGCCGGTCTGACCGGCGCCTTTTATGTGAGGAATCCCGATTTGGACTATGTAGGGGTCAACGGGGGATTCAACTTGAACCTCGATAATCTTGTGAACCGCGTTGTGCCCAGATTGAAAATACAGGTCTCAGATTTCGTCGCCTACACCCCGCAGCCGCCGGCCTTTCTGAATCCGGAAGCGCGGTCAGCCGGCCAGTCGGATATTTTCGGAAGGGGGATTCAGGTGGCGCGGGCGGATTCGGTCCAGAACACGAGCACCATCACCGGAGCCTACAGCCTGCTGCCGCGTGTCAGCCTCAGGGCCGGCTATTCCTATTCCTTCATCAAGTTCTTCAACAAATTCGCCACGCCCGATGCTGGAACATTTGTGGACACTACCAGTCACTCGGCGAACCTCGGCGTCCAAACAGCGGTGACACGCCAGGACAACCTCGGTGTCGTATACACCTACTCACTGTCGAGCTTTGGTCAAAGCACCGGAGGGGTCGGCAGCTATACCAGCCACTCAGGCACGCTCACGTGGGCGCACCAGTTCTCGCGGACCCTCTCGGGGAATCTCGGGGGAGGCGCAACGTTGGCGGTTCCGGACTCTGGGCCGACCAGTCTCAACTTCACCGGCTCCGCGAACCTGACATGGGTTCAGGGGAAAATCCCCTTTTCCTTCAACCTTTCCCGGGCGATTACGCCGAGCTATTACGTCGCGGGAACGGCATTAATCAGCGATACCGTGAGCCTCTCCGCAGGCTATCCATTGACCCCGAGGCTGTCTGCAACGGGCAGCGCGAACTATGCACAGAGTAGCTCGTCTTTCACCGGCACGTCATTGGACTTTTATTCCGTCGGCGGAACGGTCGGATTGAGTTACGTCCTCATTCGCGGGATCAGCGCAAATCTGATCTATACCTACAACCACTTCAAGCAAGATTTTCAGGGCGTGAACTCCGAGTTTGATCGTCACCTAGCAACGTTCGCCATTAGTGGCGTGTGGAGATGAAGATGCAGGCGAAGCCGGCGGGACCGCAGTTTGATGTCTGGGAATACTGGGCCATCGCGGTCCGGAGAAAATGGCTGGTCATGTCTGCCATTGCGGTATCCCTTGCGATTGCCGTGACCCTCTGCCTGGTCCTGCCCAAGAGTTACCGCTCGAGCATTTTGATCCTGGTAGAAAATCAGAAGATTCCAGAGCGTTACGTCCAAGGCGTGGTCGAAGGGTCCGTGCAGGACCGTCTGACTCTGATCCAACAGCAGGTCACGAGCCGGGCGGCACTGGCCAAGGTGGTCGATGATCTCAAACTTTATTCGGGCGAGGAGCAGCGAGGAAGTCGTGAGGCCCTCATTTCGCACGTCCGCAAGAACGTCAGGGTTGAGACCAGAGGCGGCGGGCGTGGCCAGGTCTTGTCGTTTTCGATTTCCTTCGCGCACGAAGATCCCATGATGGCGATGAAGGTGACGGAGAAACTGGCAACCCAATTCATTGAAGAGAATCTCAAGATGCGCGAGCTCTTTGTGGAGGACGCATCCGAGTTCCTGGAGCTCGAGCTCCGCTCGGCCAAGGAAACGGTCGAACAAAAAGAGAAGGTCATCACGGAATTTAAAGGCAAGTACCTGGGCGAGCTACCGGGACAACTGGATGCCAACCTGCGCACGCTGGACCGGCTGCAAGCCGAAGTGCCGCCCATTCACGAGGCCATGAGCACGCTCAACGACCGGCTTGCGGCGCTGGATCGAGAGATCGGCGAGTACAAGACGGCAGGAACCACGTCTTCCGGTAGTCAGCGTGACCAGAACGGCGATCCTCTTCTTGCGCGTCTGAAGGAGTTGGAACGGAATCTGGCGAACCTCTCGGCCGAGTACAAGGAGACCTACCCTGACATTCTGATGACCAAGCACGAGATCCAACACGTGAAGGCTCTTATGGCTAGACGGTCAAAGGTGACGAAAGATGAGGAGGAGCCGGCCGCGAGTTCGATCGGCTCGAATGGTGGGGCCGCGCACTCGTCGTCTCACGCCGACCCATTCCTCCTAGGGCTGAAAAAGCAACGGTTGGAACTCCAGGCTGAACTCGATTCGGAGCGGAACCGGCTCACCCGGCTCAAGGCCCACATGCGGGATTACGAGGGACGGGTGGAGCGGACGCCGGCTCGTGAGCAGGAGTTGATGATCTTGTTGCGGGATTACGACAGCATGCAGAAACATTACCAGTCACTCCTCGACAAGAAGGTCAACGCGCGAATCGCGGAGAATCTAGAGAAGCGGCGGAAGAGCGAGCAGTTCCGGATCCTTGAACCGGCCTACGTGCCTCAAGCCCCGGACTCACCGGATAAGTTCAGGATCCTGCTGGCCGGCCTGGCGCTCGGTTGCGGGGTGGGGTACGGGGGCGCCTTTGCGCTCGAGCGCGTGAATGCAGCCTTCCGCAGACCGGAGGATGTGGAGGAGACCCTAGGCCTCCCGGTCTTGGCTGAAATTCCGGCTTTTAGCTACGCGTATGACAGGTCGGCGCAACGACTCCTGCCCAGCACGTCTCTCGCGGTTGGATCGGGAGGGACCCGGCTCTTAGAGGATGGGCATGCGAGCACAAGCGGACCGGCGGCGTGGGGAGAAGTGTCAAGACGGGACCAGACGACTTCAAAGTGGAAAACTTCCGCGCGCGCGTTGTCACCGGAGCGCAATCTGGTCAGCAAATGGAACCCCACGTCAGTCGTGGCCGAGCAGTTCAGGGTTGCGGCGACCAGACTGGCCCTGATGGGGGTCGAGCGGACGAGCACCATCATCGTGGTGACCAGTGCGGTGAAGGGAGAGGGGAAGTCGTCTACGCTGCTCAACCTCGGGTATGTGCTGGCGCACGATCTAGAGAAGTCCACGCTGATTATAGACGCGGACCTCAAGCAGCCGGTCATGCATGGCTACGCCGGCGTCCCACAGACACCTGGTTTGGCGGAGATCCTTCATGGTGATCAACCTCTCGACCGGTGCCTCCGCCGTGTTGGGGAAGCGTCGTTGTGGCTGGTGCCCTCCGGAAGCGTTAGATCAAAGCACGTCGACCTGGCCAAGATGAAGCAACTCACTGCGCTCTTGAGAGAAGTCCGGTCCCGGTACGAGTACATCCTGGTGGATGCCCCACCGATTCTTCCTTTGGCAGACATGAACGTGCTGGCCGGTCTTGCCGATGTGCTGGTGCTGGTTGTCCGAGCCGGTGTCACCGGCCGAGACGTGGTGCAAAAGGCACTCAGAAAACTCAAGCCTACGACGGATGCGGGAGTGATCCTGACCGGCGCGTGGGTGGACTCCATGCCCTACTATTTACAGGGGTATGGATATGCTGAAGTCGGCAAAGGACGGCACGCGTGAATGGGATGAGCTCCATAGTAGCCTTGCGCCAACTCGCGATGACGACGGTTCGTTTCCCTCGGCCCCGGAAGCGGGTACTCATCCTCGGCACGGGCCGGTTGGCGAAAGAGCTGTGCCAGGTTCTCTTATCCAGGCAGGGGCGTGCGTTCGAGGTAGTCGGGTTTCTAGACAAGGAGCAGTCGCGCGTGGGAGAGCGCCTGGTCAATCCGGGCATCATCGGAACGTTTGACCAGCTTTTTGAGATCGTGGAACGGTGCAGGGTTCAGACCATTGCCATCTGTCTGGAGGATCGACGTGAGGTCCTGCCGGTCGAGACGCTTTTGGACTTTAAGGCCATGGGCCTAGAGGTATTGGATGGCCACCACTTGTACGAGGAAGAATCCGGCCGTCTTTCGATCGATCTTATCAAGCCAAGCGCGCTGATCTTTTCCACGGGATTCCGGCGGCGCTCGTTTGTGATGGGGGTCAAGCGGCTGATGGATCTGGTGCTCTCCGCTGCCGGATTGGTGGCCCTGGCGCCCCTGTTCGCGGTCGTGGCCCTCCTGATCAAGCTGGACTCGGCAGGACCGGCCTTCTACCGGCAAACAAGGCTCGGACTACGGAGCCAGCCTTATGCGATCTGGAAGTTCCGATCGATGAGACACCAGGCCGAAAAGAATGGACCGCAGTGGGCGGACAAGAACGACCCCAGGATAACCCGGGTCGGTCGCTGGATCCGGAAATGGAGGATTGATGAGCTGCCGCAATTGATCAATGTGGCGAAGGGAGAGATGAGTTTGGTGGGGCCAAGGCCTGAGCGACCCCTGTTCGTCCAGGAGCTGCGCAGCAAGATTCCGTACTACGACCTTCGCCATACGGTGAGGCCCGGCATTACCGGCTGGGCCCAGATCCGATTCCGGTATGGGGCGTCCGCCGCGGATGCCCATACTAAACTGCAGCACGATCTGTACTACTTGAAGAATCTTTCGATTGCTCTGGATTGTCGGATCCTTACCGAAACAGCGCAGGTGGTGCTGTTCGGGAAGGGAGCGAGGTAGGGAGGGGAATTTCGAATTGCGAATTGCGAATTTCACAATTGGCTGAGGGCTAAGGGCTGAGAGCTTAGAGCCAGAACCGAGGAGGCCCCTCTCATCAATCCTCTCCCCTGAAGGGGGAGAGGGGAAGGTGAGGGGGAAGCTGGTGGCGAAAAGCTAACAAAGGAACAAAGGAAACAACATGACACAGATTTACCAAACCGAAAACGGCAGCACTGCTCCATGGCCCCTGAGCAATAGCCACCCCTTACGCCTCAGACCTCCCACCCGGCCTGAGCCCGGTGGCTCCAGAAGCTCACCACCTAGAGCTGAGTCGACGGATCGAAGGGCATCACGTCCCGTGAATTGCCTGACCTTTGACATCGAAGAGCACTTCCAGGTGTCCGCCTTTGAGTCTCCGATGCGGAGACGCCACTGGGAGAATTTTGAGAGCCGGGTGGTACGAAACACGGAGAAGATTCTGGAATTACTCCGGATGCGAGATGTACGGGCAACCTTTTTCGTATTGGGCTGGGTGGCCGAACGGCACCGGCACCTGGTTCGACGCATTGCCAGCGAGGGACACGAGGTCGCGTCGCATGGGTATGCGCACGAGTTGATCACGCTCCAGACTCCCGGAGAGTTTCGAGAGGATGTCCGGAAGACCAAGGCGATTCTCGAGGAGATCATCGGCGGACCCGTCCAGGGCTATCGGGCTCCCAGCTTCACCATCACACGGGAGACGACGTGGGCCTTCAAGATCCTGGCGGAAGAGGGCTACCTCTACGACTCCAGTGTATTCCCCGTGCTGCACCCCACCTACGGGATGCCCGGGGCTAAGACCAAGTGCCATGTCGTGCTCACTCAGGCTGGGCCGCTCTGGGAGTTTCCGCTGTCCACGGCTACGATTGGCGGGCTGCGGCTGCCGGTCGCAGGAGGCGGATACTTCAGACTGTTCCCGTACGGTCTGATCCGAAGACTCCTCAGGAGGGTTGAGGCCGAAGGCCAGGCCCTGGTGATGTACCTGCATCCTTGGGAACTCGATCCCGACCAACCACGGATGCATGGTCCTCTGCTCTCTCGCTTCCGACACTATGTCAACCTTCACAAGACCGAGGGACGGCTCATGCAGTTGTTGGGGGATTTTCGTTTTGCCCCGATCCGTGACGCGATCCTTCCGATGATGAAGTTGAAAGAGACGAAGACCGTCATCGTTCAACGGAGCTTTACTCCGCACGGGAACGGAGCACAAGCGGTCATCCGTCAACCGTCCACGGTCAGCCCCTTCGACCCTTCGACAGTACTCAGGGGAGGCAGGGCTCAGGGCAGGGGTCCTCGGTCAGTGATCAAACCGACTGCAAACCGCAAAATGACAGCTGAGGACTTGGGGATACTTAGAGTAGGGGATCACACGGATGTTTAGAAGGGTGCAGAGACACCTGGTCTCAGGGTGGCCCTCGATCGTCAGTCGACCCTTGCTCGTCCGGCTCCTTTACCTATTGTCGTCGTGAACTAAGGGGTGAGTCCCCTCACCCCAACCCTCTCCCCTCAGGGGGAGAGGAGAAGGTGAGGGGGGAACTGAACGCTGAGAGCCGAGAGCTTAGAGCTGAGAGCCAGCCTCAGGCACTTAGCTCTAAGCCCTCAGCCATAAACGTCATGCACTGAGCCCTTAGCTCTGAGCTCTAAGCCAGGAGTTATTCGCCATGAACTGGTACACCGTCCATACCAAGCCGAATCAGGAACGTCAGGCTGAACAGAGCTTGCAACGGCTCGGGGTGGAGACTTTCTATCCACGAGTAAAGCAGAACAAAGTGATCCGGAGAAAAGAGCAGACCGTCATCGGCTCTCTGTTCCCGCGCTACTTTTTCGCGAAGTTAGATCTACAGACTCACTACAGGGCAGCCACCTATGCCAGGGGGGTAAAGAACCTCGTGGCGTTCGGGTCCCTGCCTGTCGCTGTGGACGAGGAGATTATCGAAGGGATCAGAGCCAGGCTCCAAGACGGGTTTCTGGCTATCCCGACGCCATCGTTCACGCCGGGTGAGGTCGTGCGAATTCATGCAGGCCCGCTCCAGGGGCTCGAGGCAGTCTTTCAAAGAGAGATGACCGACCAACAGCGAGCGGTGCTGCTCCTGCGGACCCTGTCGTATCAGGCAAGAGTCGTCGTGCCGTTAGAGCAGGTAGTGAACGCGTAAGCTTGGTTTGCCTCCTCACCTTCTCCTCTCCCCCTGAGGGGGAGAGGGTTGGGGAGAGGAGGGGGGGCGTGTCCCCGTCAGAAACAGAAGGGGGACAGTCCCCGATCCGAAGCGGGACAGGCACGGCGCAGCGCCGAGCCAGTCCCGAGGGGGACAGTCCCCCCCGAATGCCGTGCCGGTCTTTGCACCGGGACGGCGGTAGCCCGCCCCCTCACCTTACTCCTCTCCCCTGAGGGGAGAGGGAGGGGTGAGGGGAGCTGAGAGCTGATAGCTGAGAGCGACGGATATGAAAAGCGGCGCATACACGACCGACTTTCTAGTCATCGGCGGGGGAATCATCGGATTGAGCGTGGCGAGGGAGCTAAAAAGCAAGTTCACCGACTCCCGCGTGACGGTGATCGAGAAAGAATCGGACTGTGGCAGGCACGCGAGCGGGCGAAACAGCGGTGTCCTGCACGCCGGATTCTACTATTCGCCTGATAGCTTGAAGGCCAAGTTCACTCGCCTGGGAAATACGCTGCTCACCCAATACTGTGAAACCCGCGAGATCCCCGTCAACAAATGCGGGAAGCTGGTTGTGGCCAGAAGGAGGGAAGATCACGCCGGCCTAGACGAGCTACTCAAGCGCGGAGAAGCGTACGGCATTCCAATGCACGACGTCACCGCCGGCGAGGCAAAGGGGATAGAGCCACGGGTAAAGACGTTCGAGCGCGCCATTTTCTCTCCCACGACCTCGACCGTGGATCCGACCAAAGTGATGGAGGCGATGCAACGCGATGCACAAGCGGAAGGTGTAGATGTGCGTTGTGGAGTGCGGTACATCTCCAGGACTCGCCAAGGCCTCCGAACATCCTCAGGATTCTATCAAGCAGGCTACGTCGTCAACAGTGCTGGGCTGTACGCGGACACCATTGCGCGGGACTTCGGGTTCTCCGAGAACTACCGCATCCTGCCATTTAAGGGTCTCTACCTCTATTCAAATGAGCCGATTGGGGCCATCCGCACGAACATCTATCCAGTGCCGGATCTACGGAACCCGTTTCTGGGAGTCCATGTCACGGTGACGGCCGATGGTCGTGCGAAGATCGGCCCGACCGCCATCCCGGCACTGTGGCGGGAGCAATATGCCGGTCCGGCGAATTTCAGGCTCTCGGAATTCAGAGACATCATCCGGCGCCAGGTGGGATTGCTGCTGTCGTCTGACTGGGAGTTTCGGCGGCTCGCGATAGAAGAAGTGCAGAAATACTCCCGTCGGAGGCTTGTAGCCCTGGCCTCGGCTCTGGTGGAGGGCGTCAAGGATGAACAGTACCGGACCTGGGGGCCTCCCGGGATTCGGGCTCAGCTTCTGAATGTGAAATCGAGGAGACTCGAGATGGATTTTGTGATTCAGAGCGATGACCGATCCATGCACATCCTGAATGCGGTCTCGCCTGCGTTCACGTGCGCCATGCCGTTCGCGACCCATGTGTGTGACCGGATCAACGCCAGGCTCCACGGTCAGCAGTCCACGGTCAGCGGTCTCGCTTAGTGCGTAGCGAACCCTTGGCCTTAGCCCTTAGCTCTCAGCCATCTTCTGCAAGAGGAGGTTCCTGAATGTCTGTTGATACAGCAGCCCCAATGATGACCGTTCCATCACCAGAGATGCTCTCGCCGGAGTCGACGGTGACGATTATCGAGGCGAAGCAGGGATTGTTTCAACTTGGGCTACGTGAGCTGTGGGACTTCCGGGAGCTGCTCTATTTCCTGGTCTGGCGGGATGTGAAGGTTCGGTACAAGCAAACCGTCATCGGAGCCGGCTGGGCGATTTTTCAACCGCTGATCACAATGGTGGTCTTCACTGTCGTGTTCGGTCACTTCGCGAAGATTCCCTCGGACGGCTTGCCCTATCCACTCTTTGCCTTTGCAGCCCTGCTACCCTGGGGGTACTTCGCACAGGCGTTGGGGAGGAGTGGGACCGGTTTGGTGAACAACGCGCATCTGATTACGAAAGTCTACTTTCCTCGGCTGATCATCCCGCTCTCGTCGGTTGTTACCCCTGCGGTGGACTTCGTGCCGTCCCTGCTGGTCCTCTTCGGCTTGATGGCATGGTTTGGGGTGGCTCCGACATGGGGTGTACTGCTCCTCCCACTGTTTCTGCTGTTGGCCCTGACCACCGCACTGGCGGTGGGACTGTGGCTCTCCCCTATCAACGTAAAGTATCGCGACGTGGGTCATACCATTCCCTTCTTCATCCAGTTCTGGATGTTCGCGTCGCCGGTGGTGTACCCGCTGAGCCTTGTCCCGGAGCAGTGGCGGATGATCTATAGCTTGAACCCGATGGTCGGGGTGATCGAGGGGTTCCGCTGGGCGTTGTTGGGGAAGGAAAACCCGGATGTACTGGCCATTCTCGTGAGTAGCGCTGTGGTGGCGGCGCTGTTGCTCGGCGGAATCGTGTTCTTCAAGAGGATGGAGCGAACCTTCGCAGACGTGATTTAGCTTGAGCAGAAAGTCACTTCAGGGGTCTGTCGAATAAAATGCGATGACACGGACTAATGACTTGGCTCGACGGGCCGGCGTGCCGAATGCTGTTCTGGCCGAGTGTTCTTTATAAAGGGGGCAGCACAATGCGGATCTTGGTCACTGGCCATAACGGCTATATCGGGACGGTCATGGTCCCTACGCTGCTGGCGGAAGGACACGAGGTCGTCGGACTGGACACGGACCTGTATCAGGAGTGCACGTTTGGCGACGGCCTGCCTTCGGTCCCATCCGTCGAGAAGGATATCCGCGATGTGTCGCCTCGTGATCTGGATGGCTTCGACGCCGTCGTGCATCTGGCAGGGCTGTCTAACGATCCACTGGGCGATCTGGACCCGGACCTGACGTATGACATCAACCATGCAGCCTCCATACGCCTGGCCAGGGCGGCTCGGGACGCCAGGGTAAGCCGGTTTGTGTTTGCATCCTCTTGCAGTAATTACGGTGCAGCGGGTGATGACTTCGTAACCGAGGAGTCCACGCTGAACCCAGTGACCCCGTACGGAATTTCAAAGGTCCGAGTCGAACAGGATGTAAGCCACATGGCGGATGATAATTTCAGCCCGACCTTCCTACGCTGCGCAACCGCCTACGGCGTCTCGCCCCGGCTAAGGTTCGACCTGGTCCTGAACAACCTTGTGGCCTGGGCGTTCACATGCGGGCGGGTCTATCTCAAGAGCGACGGGACCCCGTGGCGGCCGATCGTCCACACCGAGGACATTTCTAAAGCTTTCCTGGCGGTCCTGCGCGCACCACGTGAGGTGGTACATAACCAGGCCTTCAACGTCGGCCGGACCGACCAGAACTACCGCATCCGAGAGATCGCCGAGATCGTGCAGGAGACCGTCCCCGGCTGCCGGGTCGAGTTCGCGCTTGACGCCGGCCCCGACAAGCGGTGCTACCGGGCGGACTTCGGCAAAATCGCGAGGATGCTTCCAAACTTCCGGCCGCAGTGGGATGCGCGGCGGGGTGCCCAACAGCTCTACGAGGCGTATCAGCGCATCGGCCTGAGGCTGGAGGATTTCGAAGGCCAGAAATTTAAACGTATCGATCATATCAAGCACCTGCTCGGAACCGGACGATTGGATGCAACTCTGCGCTGGCGAGAGCGGCAGCCGGCTGCCTGCGCCCCTTTCTGACGCCCCCCTCACCTTCACCTCTCCCCATCACCCGTTGCAGTGGACAGAGCAACGGGTCCCCGTGGGGAGAGGGATGGGTGAGGGGTCATGGAGGGCATGAGCGAATGACGGCCCAATCCGGATCAGCCCGGTCCCGGTGCCGATTCTGCGACACCCCATTGCGTCATACGTTTGTGGACCTCGGGGTGTCCCCGTTGTGCGAGAGCTACGTGAGCGCCGAACACCTTAGCCGCATGGAGCCGTTCTATCCCTTGCACGTCTTCGTCTGCGAGCACTGCTTCCTCGTGCAACTCCAGGAATACGTCAGCCCGGAAGAAATCTTCACCGAATACGCCTATTTCTCCTCCTTCTCGGAGAGCTGGGTCCAACATGCCCAACGCTATACGGACATGATCACAACACGGCTTGGGTTGGGCTCCGACAGCTTCGTGGTCGAGGTGGCGAGCAACGACGGCTATCTGCTGCAACATTTCGTCAAGAAAGGGGTTCCGGTGCTCGGAATTGAGCCGGCGGCCAATATTGCCGCGGTGGCTGAGCAGAAAGGAATCCCGACGCTCGTAAAATTCTTCGGCACTCAGACGGCGAATGAACTGGTTGCCGCAGGCAGAGCGGCGGATCTGATCATCGGGAACAATGTCCTGGCGCAGGTGCCCGAACTCAATGATTTCGTCGAAGGTCTTTGCATTCTGCTCAGACCGGAGGGTGTGATTACGCTGGAATTCCCTCACCTGATGCGTCTCATCGCGGACAATCAGTTCGACACGATCTACCATGAGCATTTCTCGTACTTCTCGTTGCTGACGACGGAACGGATTTTGGCCGCTCATGGCCTCACGATCTTCGATGTGGACGAATTGCCGACGCACGGAGGATCGCTCCGCATCTACGCCTGCCACCAGGGCGATCGGTCCGTGACCCAGCGTCTGCGCGCACTGAGGGAGCGGGAACTGGCAGGCCGTGTTGATCGCCTGGAGACGTATATGGGATTCCCCGAGCGCGTCAAGGAGACCAAGCGGAAACTGCTGGAGTTCCTCATCGAGGCCAAGCGGAAGGGGAAGTCCGTGGCCGGCTACGGCGCGCCGGGCAAAGGCAATACCCTCTTGAACTACTGCGGGATCAGGACCGACTTCTTGGACTACACCGTCGATCGCAATACCTACAAACAGGGTAAATTCCTGCCGGGCACGCATATCCCGATTTATGCCCCCGACAGGATCATGGAAACGAAGCCGGACTATGTGTTGATTCTCCCGTGGAATGTGAAGGAAGAGATCATGGAACAGATGGCCGTGATCAGGGACTGGGGAGGCCAATTCGTGGTGCCCATCCCGGAGGTCAGCGTCCATGGATGAGTGGCCTGGATCAGGTACATCAGGCGGATCTGATGGCAGACGAGCGCGAACAGGGGTCAGGCTGACGAATCAGCCGGAGGGGGTATTATGAAGGTGGTGTTGTTTTGCGGCGGCTTGGGTATGAGGCTGCGGGATTACGCCGAGAATATCCCGAAGCCGATGGTGACGATCGGATACCGGCCGATTCTGTGGCACGTGATGAAATACTACGCCCACCACGGGCATAAGGACTTTCTCCTCTGTCTGGGATACGGCGCGGACGTCATTAAGAGCTATTTCCTGAACTACAGCGAATGCCTCTCGAACGACTTCGTGCTCAGCAACGGCGGGAAACAGGTCCAGTTGCTCAACAGCGACATTCACGACTGGAAAATTACGTTCGCCGACACGGGAACGACCTCAAATATCGGGCAGCGACTGAAGGCGGTGGAGCCGTACCTAGCTGGGGAGGAAGGCTTCCTTGCCAATTACAGCGACGGCTTGACCGATCTGGCGCTCCCGGCTCAAATCGAACATTTCCGCACCTGTGGCCGAATCGCGAGCTTCCTATCGGTGAAACCGAATTTGAGCTGCCATTTCATCTCCTCGGACACCAATGGCCTCGTGAAAGAAATTCGGGACGTGAAGCGGTCCGACATACGAATCAACGGAGGCTATTTCATCTTCCACAGGGACATCTTCAAACACATCCGGGAGGGGGAAGAGTTGCTGGAGGAGCCATTCCAAAGACTCCTCGAGGAACGGCAGCTGGTAGCCTTTAAGTATGACGGGTTTTGGGCCTGTATGGATACCTTCAAGGACAAGCAGCTTCTCGAGGACTGGCATGCGCGCGGGAAGGCGCCGTGGGAGGTATGGAAAAACGGCGTGATCAACGGGAACGTGGACCAGGCCATCCAATGCGGAATCTCAGCCTGAACAACGGACGCTCAACCGTTTCCCGGATTCTCTGCCTGGGCGCACACGCCGATGACATCGAAATCGGGTGTGGGGGCACCATCTTGAAATGGCTGAGTGAGGGGGACGACATCGAAGTAAGGTGGGTCGTGTTCAGCGCCAGCGAGGAGCGCAAGCTGGAGGCCACGAAGAGCGCGGAGGCCTTCTTGCAGGATGCCGGACAGAAGCAGATCGTGATCCAGTCATTTCGGGACGGATTCCTGCCGTATGAGGGTTCAGCGGTCAAAGAGTACGTTGAGGAGCTCAAGGCTGACTATTCACCCGATCTGATTTTGACCCATTATCGGGAGGATCTTCATCAAGATCACCGGCTAATCTCCGAGCTGACGTGGAATACCTTCCGGGACCATTTCATACTGGAGTACGAAGTGCCGAAGTATGACGGCGACTTCGGCTCGCCGAATGTATTCGTGCACCTCGACGAAGCACTGTGTCGGCAGAAGATTGACTACATCCTGTCCTTCTTCCAGACCCAACGGGACAAACGGTGGTTCTCGAGGGATCTGTTCCTGTCCATGCTCAGACTGCGCGGCATGGAATCGAACGCGCCGAGCACCTACGCTGAAGCCTTCTACGGACGCAAGCTGATTGTGTAAGGGGACCCCATGATTTTTACCGAAACCCCGCTGAAAGGGGCCTTTCTCATCGAGCTCGAACGGCGCGAGGATGAACGCGGCTTTTTTGCGCGAACCTGGTGTCAGGAGGAATTCGAGGCGCGCGGGCTCTCCCCGCGGGTCGTCCAGTGCAACCTGTCCTACAATAAAAAGACAGGCACCCTGCGCGGCATGCATTACCAGGTGGCGCCGTTCAAGGAAGCCAAAGTGGTGCGCTGTACGAGGGGAGCCATCTACGACGTCATCATTGATCTCCGGCCGAACTCGCCGACCTTCACGCGGCACTTTGCCGCAGTCCTCACCTCCGGGGACCACCGCATGGTCTATATTCCGGAGGACTTCGCCCACGGCTTCCAGACCCTCGAGGACGACACGGAGGTCTCTTACCAGATGTCGGAATTCTACACTCCGGAGTGTGCGCAAGGGGTCCGCTGGAACGATCCGGCATTTGGGATCTCATGGCCTGAGGCCCAGCGCACGATCTCGGAGCGCGACCAGAGTTATCATGATTTCAGCACCTTAGGGGGCGAGTAGGGACCTCATGCGGGACCGGGTCGGGCCAGCGGAGGGCATTCGGTGTCAGGACGCGGAGACGGTCTCCACCTGGCGGCTGATGCTGCAAGGGTATCGGAGAAGCTATGGGAAGACGGTCCTTGCGGCAGGTGCCGCCACCCTGGTGTGCGCGACGCTGGCAATAGCGTGGATCGCCAAGGCTGAAATCTGGGCGCCTGGACTTGCCCTCAGCCGGGAGGACTCTCCCCTCACATTTTGGGCTCTCGTGATCATGGTGACCGGCTGTGCGCTCGCCGCCGCGACGGTCGCGTCCGGCGGAGCCATCTGCCTGTACCGAGAATGGAAGCAGTATCGATGACATTCCCCGACGACAGGCCGAGTGTGCTGAACCTTCACGTGGGCGAGATCGTGGAGGTGCGTGGTCCGGATGAGATTCTGGCAACGCTCGATCGCAAGGGGTGCCTGGACTCGCTGCCGTTCATGCCGGAGATGCTGCGACATTGCGGTAAACGCTTTTGGGTTTCCAGACGGGCCGACCGGACCTGCGACACGATCGAGAATAGCGGCATGAGACGGATGACCAATGCCGTCCACCTCGAGAACCTGCGATGCGATGGGGACGCCCACGGCGGCTGTCAAGCCGCCTGTTTGGTCTTTTGGAAGGAGGCGTGGCTCAAACGCGTGGCCGATCATCGGAACGGCGGCAATGGGTCCGCCGCCTCTGTCCAACTCGAAGCGGCCCGATCTCGCCTGATGGCGTTCGTAAGACAGGCTGCGGGACCAGAGGATCAGGATGGACCTAGTTACTTCTGTCAGGCCACGGAGCTGAGACGAGCAACGTCCGAGCTGAAAGAGAAGGAATGGCAACAATTTCTCAGGGACATGTTCTCGGGCACCCTGTCCGTCGTGCAGGTTCTCCAAGTCGTCTTGATTCGGCTCTTCAATAAAATCCAAGTCTCCCGTGGCGGCTTGCGGTACCCAAGCCTGGGGGTCGGGTCTGGGTTTGGTGGATGCGCCTCGAAGACCCCCAGAGCGGTCCTCAACCTTGTTCCTGGGGAGTGTGTGCAGGTAAAGACCACGGATGAAATCCGTGAGACACTCGATGGAGACAACAAAAACCGGGGGCTGACATTCGATGTGGAAATGGTGAGGTACTGCGGCGGGAGGTATCGTGTACGCCAACGCGTCGAGCAGATCATTAACGAGCGGACCGGCAAGATGTTGCGCTTACCCAACGACTGCGTGATCCTGGACGGGGCCGTGTGCACGGGAGAATTTCACCAACTCTGCCCCCGGAGTATCTTCCCTTACTGGAGGGAAGTCTGGCTGAAGAGGGTAGATGATGGAGCTGGCAACGTGGTGTCTACAGGGGATTCGCGATGACGAGTCCAGTGGCGCCCGCCGAGGCTGGTCTAGAAATGTACGAGCTCATTCGCGAGCTCTATCCCATCTGCCGGAGCATCACGGGCGACGGGGTTCGAGAAACACTGCGGTGGGTGAGCAAACACATCCCGCTCGTCGTGCACGAAGTGCCGACCGGGACACCGGTGTTCGACTGGACCGTTCCGAGGGAATGGAATATCCGGAATGCCTATGTCATGGGTCCCAAGGGCGACAGGATCATCGATTTCAAGCAGTCCAACTTGCACGTCCTCAACTACAGCGTCCCGGTGAAACAGAAGGTATCGCTGGCGGAGCTGAAGGAACATTTGTTCTCAGTGCCTGAGCATCCCGACTGGATTCCCTACCGCACGTCCTACTACAAGGAGAACTGGGGCTTCTGCGTGACCCAGCGCCAGTTGGAGGCGCTGGAAGATGGGCTCTACGGAGTGTGCATTGACTCGACGCTGGAGAATGGGCACCTGACGTACGGCGAGTACTATCTCTCTGGTGAGACAGCCAACGAGGTGCTCATCACCTGCCATGTCTGCCACCCCTCGCTGGCCAATGACAATCTCTCCGGCATCGCCGTCGTCACGTTTCTGGCGAAGCAGCTTAGCGTCTCGAACCCCAGGCATTCTTATCGCTTTCTCTTTATTCCGGGGACGATCGGCTCGATCACCTGGCTGGCGCGCAATGACGCGAACATACACCGCATCAAACATGGGCTCACGGTTGCCTGCGTTGGCGACGAGGGCAAGTTCACGTACAAGAGGAGCCGAAAGAGAGACTCCGAAATCGACCGAGTGGTAAGCCATGTCTTGCAGCACTCAGGAAAGGAATACGAAATCCTGGACTTCACGCCCTACGGGTATGACGAACGCCAGTTCTGCTCGCCCGGATTCAACCTCCCGGTCGGCTGCTTCATGCGGACCCCGCACGGTCGGTATCCCGAGTATCACACCTCTGCGGACAATCTGGCCTTCGTGCACCCGGCGTCGCTCGAGGAGTCCCTCGCGACCGCGAAGGCGATCATCGAGGTGCTTGAGGGGAACCGGATCTACATGAACCAGAATCCGAAGTGCGAACCGCAGTTGGGCAAGCGAGGGCTCTACCGGTCGACGGGGGGGCCAGACGCCGCGCAAGATGAGCTGGCGATATTGTGGGTGCTGAACCTCTCAGATGGCGACCATTCGTTGCTGAACATCGCTGAGCGGTCGGGCCTGGCGTTTCAGGTAGTACAAAGGGCAGCCCATGCACTGGCCGAGCAACACCTTCTTCTGGAGCGTGCGCCTTGAACATGTCAGGTCAAGTCGCAGTTGTGACCGGGGCCAGCAGCGGGATCGGCAGGGCTATCGCCGAGGCCCTCAGTGCGCAGGGTGTGCGGCTCTGTCTGGTGGGACGGAAGACGGAGGCGCTTGAAGGGATCGGCGGAACCGCAGACCACGTCCGGCGCTACCAGGCCGACCTAGCCGACGACGAAGATCTCCGGAGATTAGTCGGGAGCATCCGGCAGGATGGTCGACGGGTCGACATCCTGGTGCACAGTGCCGGGGTCTGCCGCCTGGGAGAAATAGTTGATGCTGCGCCGGCCGATCTTGACTGGCAGTACCGTGTGAATGTTCGCGCACCCTATGTGCTGACCCAGGGCCTCCTGCCGCTCCTCCGGTCATCTCGGGGACAGATCGTGTTTTTGAACTCCAGTGTCGGCCTGAATGCGAGAGGTGGCGTGGGTCAGTATGCGGCCACCAAACATGCCCTGAAGGCAATCGCCGACAGCCTTCGGGAGGAAGTCAACCCCGATGGGGTGAGAGTCTTAAGCGTCTACGTCGGGCGAACCGCGAGCCCGATGCAAGCAGCGATCCATGCCACCGAGAAGAAGTCATACTATCCCGAGACGCTCCTGCAGCCGAAGGATGTGGCCTCGGTCGTAATTCACGCGCTTGGTTTGCCGAGATCCGCCGAGGTGACCGAGATCGCCATTCGCCCGCTCAAGAAGCCGGCTCCCTAAGGTCCAGGACCACTCCGGCCAGCCGGGCTCACAACACACGTCACAAGCCTCATGCGCCATCCGAAGAAAGTCGTGGCCGTCGTGGTTCCACTCTGTAATCGGCCGGGGTTGACTCAGTCTGAGCAGATCTCTTTGCAACATCTCCGGCACTTTCTCGGCAAGTACGACAAGTTCATGCTGGCTCCCACGGGCCTCGAGGTCGCGCGCCCTGACTTTCACATCAAGCGCTTTCCGGATCGCTTTTTCGGGAGCCCGCTGGCCAACACACGGCTGATGCTGAGCCCAGAATTCTATGAGGCGTTCGACGAGTACCGCTATCTTCTCGTCTATCAGCTCGATGCTTTGGTGTTCTGCGATCAACTGCTCGAGTGGTGCGAGACCAATCTGGACTACATCGGCGCGCCGTGGATCCATTGCCCGGATTCACCCTGGGTGAGAGTGCCGAGGGTGGGCAATGGTGGGTTCTCCCTACGAAAAGTCGAGAGCTTCCGGCGCGTGCTTCACTCCGACCGATATCAAATAGAACCCGCTCGGTATTGGACCGAGTTCTGCCGGAGTAGATCCACGGTGGGTCAGGTTGCGAATCTTCCAAGGAAGTATCTGAAACGCCTGCGGATGTTCAATAGTGCGACATGGGAGGCATCTCGGTGGCATCTCCAGAGTGATGGGACGCGGAATGAAGATCACTTCTGGTCGGATAGAGCAACCAGCTATGATCCGGAGTTCACAATTGCCTCGGTCGCGACCGGGCTACGCTTTGCGTTCGAGTGCGGGCCACGTCTCTGTTTCGAGATGAACAACCGGCAACTGCCCTTCGGCTGCCATGCCTGGGAGCGCTACGACCGCGCTTTCTGGGAACCCTATCTCTTGAAATAGCTTCCCCTCACAATCTCCTCTCGCCCCGGAGGGGGGAGAGGACGGCGTGAGGAGGTCCTCAGCCGTTCAGTAACCGATGAACCTTCTGTACGACATCTTTATCTTCCCTCTCGAAGCCGCTATGCAGGTGGTGTTGGCGGCGGCCTATGCGGTGACGGGTCACTACGGCGTCGCGCTGCTTGTCCTGAGTCTCTGCGTCAATCTGGCCCTCCTGCCGCTCTAT
>Ga0187892_10004008_pt1 | contig 25640 bp, 18 predicted proteins | sample MA1701073metaG_FD_139345 | JGI IMG/M metagenome (GOLD analysis project Ga0187892, IMG submission 139345) | Bio-ooze microbial communities from a basaltic lava cave in the Kipuka Kanohina Cave System on the Island of Hawaii, USA - MA170107-3 metaG ... | reverse complement strand
GCGCACCGGCGGTCGGACGCGCAACGGCACGTGCGGGGGCGGCTGGGGGTCCGGGAGGCGCTGGTCCGGCCCCGCACCCGGTACATCGCCGTGATCCGGGCCCGCCTGCGGCAAGACGGCGGGTGGGTCCCCACCGGGAGCGCGGACGGGTTCGGCCGGCGGGTGCTGGCGCTGCCCCTGCCCGGCCGGCTCCGCTCCGAGGTGGCGCCGTTGCTCGCCGTCATGCGCCCGGTCAACGCGCAACTCGTCTATTCGGACGACCGGATCGAGGCCCTCACCGGCACGGACGAGCGGGGGCGCCGGTTGCGGAGTGTGCCCCCTGTCGGGCCGGTGACGGCCGCGGCGTTCGTGGCCGCGCTGGACGACGCCCAGCGCTTTCGCCGGGCGCATGAAGTCGAGGCCTATCTGGGGCTGGTGCCGCAGGCGTGGAGCTCGGGGGAGACGCAGCGCCGCGGCCGGATTACCAAAGCCGGGTCGGGGCGCGTGCGCGGGTTGCTCATCCAGGCGGCCGTGTCGAGGCTCCGGGTGCGCGACCCGCGGCCGGCGGGGTTGCGGGACTGGGCGGAGCGGATCGCGGCCCGGCGCGGGCGGAAGATCGCCGTGGTCGCGCTGGCCCGGCGGCTGGCCGGGATCCTGTGTGCGCGGCTGCGCGATGGGACCCGGTACGAGGGGCGGGCCGGGCAGCACAGCCCCCGTCCCCCGGCGGTCCCGGCCTGAGCGGGGACCGTGCCCGCCCCCCGCGCCACTGGCCGCCCCGGACGCGGGCGGCCCGTCCGCCCACGCCGGGGCCAGAATGAGTGATGGGCAGAATGAGTGATGAGCACCTATAGTGATGTTTGCCTATAGTGACATTTACCGCGGTCGCCAGTTCGCCGTCGAGCACCACGAGCGCGAGGCCGCTCCTCCCGGGGTATTCCCTCTGGGGCCGCTGGAGGCCTCGCGACCCGATCTGGGCCCCGGCATCACCATCGGCCGCACGTGGACCGTGTCCCCGCTCCGGCCGAGCGGGCGCGTGGGGCTCACGCGGGTCTTCACTGAACGTGGGGACAGTGGAGATCGCTCGCGGGCGCGCGCGCGGCGGCGGTGCCGCCGCCGGATCTCACGCCCCGGCATTGGAACGTCCGCGGCCCGCGCGCGGGCCTGGGGGTGTGACAGTCTGCGGGAAGACGGCGAGGAACTACTGACAACGAATGATCTGCTATAGTGATCCAAAGGCCGAATAGACGGGCTGCGGGCAACGCATTTGATCGAGCGGCCGACCCAAGATGGCTGAACGAAGCGACGAGCGAGAGCGAAGGGCGGAGATGTCGTCGGACGGTGAACGGAGCACTGGCCACCGCAGAGCTGGCGCTCGTCTGGTTGGTCACGCGGGGAGCGGGGCCGGCCGATCACGGCGCGGACCGCAAGATCGCCGGACACCGGCGGATCACGGCGGTCCGCCGCAAGCCACTGGATCCTGCGGCAGGAGCTCGGCCGCGGGGGGCGGGGGCCATGTCACGGTATGGGTTCCCGCGCGATCGTCGATCCTGGGTCGAATGCGCACTGCGTCATGGCCGGGGGCCCGGCTAATCGGCCGGAGGAGCGCGATCTCGCGGCCCATATCAACCGAGACACCACGACGCCCGACATCCCGGGCACACATCGCGGACTCCGCAACCAAAGTCGAACACGAGCCGAACCGGTCGATTCACTGCAGACAATGCTGGACGATTCCACCACCAAGGCATGACGTACTTTCGGGCATGGTCTTGCGAAGGTTCGATAGGTGGGTGAGCGCGAATGTTGACTGGGCGGCTGGCGCAGCGCCGCAGCGTAGATGGCGCCCCCACGTCTCGACTCCCCTCAGGCGCCGGCGGGCAGAGCCTCGCCACCACACGAGCGCGAATAGAAGGCTGACGGAACCTCGCGAGCGCCGGTCCCGACACGATAGTACTCGGACACGTGACCACCGAAGAAGGAGGTTGACACAGGCGGCCGCTTCATATCTAGAAGTCAACATGAAGGGCCTCCGCGCTCTCGGCTCCCCCGCGCCTGCGCCCCCGTCCCCGGCACGTCTGCCCCCAGCCCCGCACGCTGCAGCACCGCTGGAGCCGCAGGCACAGCTCCTTCCGGTTCCGGCGGCCGGACGGCCGGCCCCTGCCCGAGGTCCCGCCTCCCGCCGCGGTGCCCACCTATCCGGTCCGGGCGCTTCACGCCCAGCATGACGCGCGAGGGCTCCATCTCCACGCGCGGACGACCTGCCCGCGCTGGCTGGGAGAGCGCCTGGACATCGCCTGGGCCATCGACGTCCTGCATCCCTTGGCCAGGCGCGACGTGGAACGACAACCCTTGCCCTCGGGCCGAGCCTTGTCAACCCCGAACCCGTCAGCGGCTGCCCTGGCGGGTGTGCCGCCAGGGCAAGTCGATTAGAACGTCATCGCCCGCAAAGACGAAGCCCGCGACCGGCAAGACCGTCAGACCCTCGAGGCCCTGTGCTATCGCCGCGAGGAAGCCACGCGCAAGAACATCCCCGACCGCGGAGTACCAGTTGGTCATGGAGAGCTCTTCTTCGGCATGAACTTGTCGCTCACCTGGGTCAGGGGCCTGGAGGAAACGGGTTCGAGACCGTCCACTGGAGCACCATCGGCGACCCCTCCTACGCTGAGGGTCCCTGCGCGGAGGAGCGCGCCCGCAGGCTACTCGATTCGCACCGCCTCGCCGAGCCCGAGCTCCTGGAGAATCTGACGCAGCTCCGTCGCGAGACCTCCGGCGGTATCAGCCTTGACCGTCAGGGAGAACTCCAGTCCAATCTTCAGCTCGGACCCCGACCGCAGCTTCGGCAGGATTCTCGTTCCGAGTCGGTTCCAGACCTCGGGCGGAACGGTGCCCACGAGACGCAGCGTCGTGGTCGCGGCGCCCGGCGCAGGCTCGACGGGTGCCCCAGGGCCAAGGGTGGGCGTCGTGGTGGCTGCGGGTCCCGGCTCGGGCGGACGAATTGCGGCGGGTGTGGCAGGCACGCCACTCTTCAGGGCCTCCGCGGTCGCCTTTCTCAGCAGGAACACGCCAGCCTCAAAGGCGACCTCGTCCGGCCCCACGGGCTCCTGGAACCAGAGTCGCTCGTAGCTCCCGTCCGCCCTCTGCACCGACCCCAGCCCGAACTCCCCTCGTCCAACAAACTCGACAAACCTGATCCTCAGGATCGCGTCCGGGTCGACCAGACGCGTGAGTGACCCGTTCAGGAAGCTCTGGCGCAGGCTTGCGAGCGGCCACGCCCCGGACTGCCTGAGCGCCGGCGGCCAGTTCCGCTCGATATAGCCGGAACCCACGGACTCGTTGAGGAGCGCCTCGGACTTGAGGGCGGCGATGACCCGGCCACACAGGGTCTCGCCGCTCGAGGAGTGTCCGGCGCCGAGGTCGATCACCTTGAGGCCGTCCGCCTCCTGGGCGTCCGCGATGACCGCGAATCGGTAGTCGCCCCAGACCTCCTCCCTGGCGGTGTCCTCGGCGTCCTTGACGTTGGACCGGAGAGCGTCCCGATCGCTCTTCTCGAACTCTCCGCCCACCGCGCCCTCGGCGACCTCCTTGGCGACCCGCTCCCACGCCAGCGACACCTCGACCTTCTCGCGCAGATCCCGGCCAGGCTTCTTGAGGCACCAGACGAGCGCGCCTGGGTAGAGGCGCGGGGACTTCCCGCGCTGCCGTGTCCACTCGGCGATCTGACCGCGCAGGGAACCGGTACCTGACCACTCCGCCTCCGGATCGGCGACCACGAGCGTCAGCCTGGGCGTGTCGGGGATCTCCGCCCCGTCACGCGGGAACGCCACGACCGGAACGCTCGCCCTCCGCCGGAACTCGTCTTCCACGAGCTTTCGCAGGGCAGGCTTGATCTCGGCCTCCTCGTCGAGTGAGGCGCGGCGGTCGCTCACCACCTTCTTCATCGTCGGCTGGTAGCCGATCCGGAACCCGTCCGAGCCCACCCTCCGCACGAAGTAGCCCCGGTCCTCGAGCGCGAACGCGGCATTGTCGACCGATGTCGTGTCCACATCAGGCTCACCGACGGCGAAGCGCAGCTCGGGAAGGTGGGCGACCTTCTCCGTCTGCCCGCCCGAGGACTCGAACAGGATCGCGGTGCCGACCCGACGGTGGATGTCGCGCAGCGGCCCTTTGGTGTCGGCGTCGAGCGCCCTCGCGTGGGCCTGCTCGCCTGCGATGTCGGCGTCGATGGCGGCGACCAGGCGCGACTCACCCAGCTGGCCCAGGACCACGCTCCGGAACCCGGGCTCGGCGAGCGGCGCCGAACCGAGTGTGACGAGCGGCTCGGTCCGCGCCTTCCTGTAACCTTCCTGGGCGGCGAGAGAGATCCACTGGGCCAGCATCGCCAGCGTCCCGCGGGTCTGCTGGTACTGCGGCAGGGCCTGCCACTTGCGCTGGAAGACCGAAAGTGTCGCCGGGTGGAACGGGTAGCAGGCCTCGAAGCGCCGCTGCAGAAACTCCCGGGCCTTGGCCTCGGTCGCGACCGTATCGACCGCGGTCCACTCGGGGGGGAGCTGGGCCCGCCGCTCGAAGCACCAGTCACCGAAGGCCCTGCCGACGTTTCTCCGGACCTTCTCGTTCCCCAAGTCCTGGAACAGCCGCCGCCGGACCACCTCGCTGATCTCGGTCTCGTCGTTGGCGATCAGGTCCTTGGCCACGCGCCGCACGACCTTGGAGATCCGGTCCTGCCACTCCTGGTCCCACTCGGTCATCTCGACCTGGCTCCGCGGCAGGCTGATCACCGTTGCGCCGTGTGTCGTGCCGGTGGTGGCCACCGTCAGGTTCTGGATGAAGGCGTGAAAGGACTCCGCCATGCTCCGGTGGCGGTTGAGGAAATTCAGCACCTCGTCGAACAGGAGCAGCACCGGGGCCCCCGCCGCCTGAAAGACCCGCGCGATCGTCTCCGTGCCGGGCGGGGTAGTCCTCGCTGCCGTGCCGAGAGCGTCGACGCCCTGGTCGCCCGCGAGCTGGCGGGCGATGTCGATCCACGGATTCTCCCGCCCCGCCTGCGGATCCCAGGCATTTCCGACGAAGACGGCCACCCGAGCGACCGGAACGGACGAGAGCCCCGCCTCGCGGAGCAGGTCGGGCACGCCAGCGAAGCCTACTGCCCTCTCGCCGCTCTTCGCGAGGTGGTAGAGCACCGTCAGCGTGTGGGTCTTGCCGCCGCCGAACTGCGTGATGAGCGTGAGCACCGGCGCGGTGTTCTCGGTCTTGCCCGAGAGCCGGCGCAGGACCATCCCGGCGTGCTCCCGCAACGCCCGCGTGAAGCAGGTGCGCGCGAAGAACTGAACGGGATCGCGGTAGTCCTCGGGCGCCGTCCCCGCCACGATCTGTTCGAGTGCGATGGCAAACTCGTCCGGGTTGAACGAGCGGCCCTCGCGGACCTCCCGGCGCGGCGTCGCGACCTTGTACCAGGGGTCCATCAGCGCCCTCCGGCTTGGGGAGTATCGTGCTCGCCATCATGAGGTAGGTCGACATCCTCGGCCGCCACCTCCACGACCTTCCCGTCGCGCCAGATCACGAGCGGCACCCCCATCTGGCGGTGCCGCAGCACGACCCGCCGGTGGGCCGCGAGGATGGCCCGGTCGATCGCCTCGCCGTCACGAAGCACGGCCGCCGGGTCGCGCGAGGACTCTCGTCTCATGTGGCCTCCCTCACCTCACGCTCAATCTGACGCCACCTGACGTCACCTCGACCATCGGCGATCGTCGGCTCACGCGCCGCGGTGCGCCCGATTCCTCGCCCCGCTCCCCAAGCGCAGCCCGTGAAAGTGCGCCGCCGGGGTCATGGCGCGGTGGCACCCCCTGCTGGACGCCGATCACGGAACCCGGCTCGCAACTCATCCACGAACACCTTGAGAGAGTGGTCGATCCGCCCCGCGCGGTACAGGTCCATCGCATCGACAAGTTCTCGCGCGAACTCAATCCCACCGAGGGTGGCGGGGTGTCGCGCCTGCCGCACAGCCTTCGAAAGCAGGCTCTTGTAGTGGTCACGCACGCACTTCTTCCGGCCAGGCGCAGGGCGATGGCCCACGACGGACCGGAACGACTCCGGGTCGCCGAGATACCATCGCTCGATGTGCGGATCCGGACACGCGACGATCAGTCGATGACGGAAAACAGGCTTCGCGACGTCTTGGATCTCGGTCCGCTTCCTCGCCACGCTCGTGCAATTGCCGTCGATGGCCACGATCAACAGGTCGGGGTCTGGACTGCCAGCGGCGCCCTTCTCCACCACGTTCTGATAGAGCTTGAACTCCTCAACGGCTCGTCCATGGCCACCCCGTGCAGATCGCACCCGGACGTCGACCTCCGCCCCTTCCTCCCTGGCAACCCGAGCAAGTAGCGGGGTCAAGAACTGCTCGTGCGCGCGATCCTCCACGAAGAGATCCACCAGCAGCCGACTACTCATCGAGGTATCCTCGCAGCAGGAGGCTCTCGAACAGCCCATCCTCGGTCCCCGTGGTCAAGGCTGCGGCAATGTCGTGGTCGGTGAAGAGCGGGCCCGTCACGTCGAAGGGTTTCGCGAGAGTCGCCTGGTCTTCCCGGCGCACGTTGAAGAGCCCAACGTCCCCCGGTCGAGATCGTGAGCCCTTGAGCACCGCATCGCAGAACAGCGGCGAGTGCGTGGTCACCACAACTTGACGGCCTTGCTCCGAAGCGAGGGAGAGCAGCAACTGCGCGATCAGCTCGAGCCGTCGGGGGTGGACGCCGTTCTCTGGCTCCTCGAACGCGAGCAGCGAGCTGCCCCAGGGGTTCACCGCAATCGCGCAGAGTGCCAGCACCCGCAGCGTCCCTTCCGACATGATGCGGGATGAGTAGTCCACGCCGCCCTGGCGAACGAGGAGGTCCAGCGTGCCGCGGCGCTTGTCGAGATCGACCGTGACATCCTCCACGCTTGGCACGACGGATCGCAGCGTGCGCGAGACGGCCATGAAATGCTTCGGCTGCTCGGCGCGAAGCTTGTACAGGAATGGGGCGATATCCCCCCCCAGCACGCCGATGTCGCGCACGTCGGAGGGAGGCTGCGCCGCCCGCATGGCAACCCGCGGATCGAGATAGTACGTCCGCCAATCGGAGAGCTCCCCGCGTACCTGTTCCAGCCATCTGTACTCGACGCCCCCGAGCCTAGGGTCCGAAAGGATGGAATGGTTGGCGCCGATCTGCTCTTGCCGGGGGTGCGCTGGCTTGCTCTTCCTTCGGATGTGAAGGTCGTCCCCGACCCGTTCTATCGCTGGCCGCCCCCGCGGCTCTGCGCGGGCGGTCAGCTGCGCCAGGTACTCGTCGGCGATGCTGAGCCGGCCGGAGCCCGGCGCGATCTCCACTTCGACCCGATATCGGTACGCCTCCGAGCCTGCTGTCAGGTCCGCCTCGAGCGAGAACCTGGCGGACTCCGTTCCGAGCAGTTCGGCTAGCCCTCCTTGAGGGAAGGTGAAGGCCTCGATCGGGTAGCCCCGGATCGGCTCACCCAGGGCGTCGGCCAGCGTGCGCTGGGTCCCGATGCGGGACAGGGCCTGGATTGCGTCCAGCAAGTTGCTCTTGCCGGCAGCGTTTGGCCCGAAGAGGACCGCCATGCGTGGGAACGACATCTCGACCTTCCGTAGGGACTTGAACCCACGGACCATGAGTCGCTTCAGCATGGTCGTCTCACCGGGGCACGGCCAGAAGCATTGCGTCCAGGAGCCGCTTTTCCTCGCTCCCCTTCGGATACAGGGCCGACAGCGCGTTGGCGAGGCGCAGGAAGTCGGGGCCGCGCTCCTGCTCGGTCTTGACGAGGGCGCGCAGCGCGTTCGTCCGGCCGCCGGCCTGGAGGAGCATCGCCGCGTGGACGCGGTCGAGGGTCGTCGCCTCGCGGGGGGCGGCCAGGGTCTCGTCAGGCACAGCGAGGCTCTCGCCCTTGGCAGGGCCGCGACCGCCCCGCCTGCGGACCTTCGGCGCGGACCGCCGCCTGGCGGCGGTCTGATCCATCTCGGGGAAGAGCATCCCCTGAAGCGAAGCCGCACCCAGCGCCGCCTCCTGTTCGAGGCGCGTGGCGACTGCCTGGGCACCGTCCTCCCCGAAGAGCTGCTTCGCGCGCTCGGTTATCGGCAGGAGGCGCACCACGCCTTTCTTCGTCTCGACGACGCGGCCTTCCCACCTGGGCAGCTCGATGCCGAGCGGCTGCGCGAAACGGCGCACCACGTCGAAGACCAGCGTGAAGCCCTTGGGGCTCCGGCGGGGCCCGCCTTCCTCGTCGTCCTCTTCTTCCGCCACCTCGTCGTCTTCCCCCGTGTCGCCGGCATCCTCCGCCGCTTCGCCGTCCGTCGCCTGGAGCGTCCACAGGAAGAGCGCCGTGAGTCGCGCATCCTCCTCCACGGCGCCCGCCGAGCCGTTGCGCGCCCTGGCCTCGGTGGTGCCGAGTACCTGGGCCAGTGCGCTGCGCCCCACGACCTCCCAGACCTTCTCCAGGTACTCGTCGAGCTTGACCTCGCGCCCCTCGGCGGTCTCGACCCTCGCGTAGCGGCTGAAGATCTCGAGCGCGGGGCCGATGCAGGCGAAGACGAGGTCCGCACCGCGCACCCCTTCGGTCTGCAAACGCTCCATCCAGTCGCCGACCCGGTGCGGCAGCTGGCGCAGGACGTCAGCCCAGTCGCCGACTGGCGCGTCAGCCGGGCGGGGCCGGCAGATCAGATGGACGCTGGTGGCCAGGGCGGCGGATTCCTGAGAACGCAGGCGGCCCGGGCGCTCCGTGGCGAGGGGCCAGGAGCCCGTGATCGTCCAGCGGCCGCGGATCATCCCGGACAGAAGCGCCTCCCACCCCTCGGTTGTCTTGTGCGCGAAGACAATCGAGCCGATTCCGTCATCGCGCAGCACACGGCGGCCCTCGGCGAAGGCTTCGGCCATCGTCTCCTCGAACCAGGCCCGGTCCTTGGGCAGGCCGTTGTCCTTCTTGGTCTCGTCCTGCACTGCCTCCCGGACCTTCGGCGCAAGCGGATTCGCCGGATCGAACGGATCGCGCAGCAATGGGTGATCTGACAGCGCGCGCTTCAGCCAGACAAGAAAAAAGTCCGAGAGATCGGCATAGGGAACGGCGTCATAGTACGGCGGGTCGGTAAACCAGACCTGCGCGGTCTCGTCGGGAAGCGGGTACACTGTCGCATCTGCAGACTGCACCTGACCGGTCCTCGAGCCTCGCCATGCTTCGATGACACGTGCAGTCCAGTCGATCGCCCCTTCGAGGTTTCCCGACGACTCAGACCACGGAACAGCCTCTGCGAAGTCCCACACCATTGGCAGGGCCTGCCGCCCGAACGTCCCTCGAACGAACTCGCCTCCAGTCACCCAGGTAGCCTGCCCCGATCCGTAGTCGGCGCACCGGCCCGCGACCAGAGCCATGGTCATGCCAATGGCCCCTCTAGCCTGTGCCGGGTCATGCACAGCGCCTGTCACAGTTCCCAGCGCCACCTTCTGCCGCGCCGTGAAGAGGTCGCCCCACTGGAGCATGCCGTAGCGCTGTACGCTGAACGCCCGACCAGCGCCCGAGCCCCCGCCGACTGGCGTCGGCTCATCCGGCACCGGGCAGAGGCCCTGCTTCCCGCCGCGCTCCCAGTCCTCCAGCAGCTTCGCGACCCGCGCCTGCGCCTTGCGCACGGCCTCGTAGTCGCGCTCGATGGGGAGGCGATAGTGTCGCCCCGGCTCGCCGGGCCGGAGGGTCACCACCGCGAGCATCTGTGCCCCGCCCGTGCGCCGGCCCCCAGGGTCGAACGCCACGTCCGCGCCGCCGCGCTGGGCGGCGAGCTGCGCGCGCACGCGCTCGGGCGGCAGCACCGCGTCACAGCAGACGCAGGTCGCCTTCGCGCGCGTCACGGTGCCGCCGGGCACGTCCTTCTCCGTCTTCGGCTCGAAGACCTCGAACTCGACGCGAGGCAGCTCGGCCGATCCGCCCTGGGCCCGTTCGACGCGGTAGCGCAACGCCCGCTTGCGATTCGCCTTCTTGCACAGCCAGAACGAGCGCACCAGCGGGATCTCGGCGCCGCAGTTCGGCGCCTCGCAGCGCACCGTGCGCGCCCAGAGATAGGCGATCGGCGTCGCGCCGTCCGGGTCCTTCGGATAGAGGTCGGCGAGCTCCAGCTTCGCCTGCCGCTTGATCTCGGCGCCGACGCGGCGGAGCTCCTCGGCCAGCCCGGGCCCGTGCCGCGGGATGTCCTCGAGCATCACCTTCATGATCAGGCACGCGACCGGGTTCAGGTCGCTCGCGAACGCCTCGCAGCCCACCCGGAGCGCCTCGAGCGGGATCGACCCGCCGCCCGCGAACGGGTCCACCACGAGCGGCGGCTCGTAGGCGCCGCCGTCCGCGGGCGCGTGCGCCGCCTTCACCAGCGCGCGGCTGACCTCCAGGTAGGTGCGGTTCGCGGCGAGATCCCAGTTGGCGAAGGCGGCGATGAACCGGAGCAGCGCCCGGCGCAGGTCCGAGTCCGTCGTACCCGGGTTGCAGCCGCCCACCTCGGCGAGCCGCTTCCTGGCCTCTGCCTTGAACTCGGCGGGGCAGAGCGGATCGCACGGGTCCGGCCAGAGCAGCGCGAGCAGCACTGCCCGGCACGACGCCAGCGGCCGCCGCGCCCACCAGAGGTGCAGCGTGCTCGGGTGCCCGTGCCGGATCGACTTCTCCCGGGCGGCGTGGCGCGAGACCTCGGCGATCGGGAAGTCCACCTCGGCCAAGCGCTTGCAGTCCTTGGGGATCACGAGTTCGCAAGTTCCTTCCAGAGGCGGACGATGAAGCGACCATTCTCTTCGATGAGGTCGGGCTCGGTGCCGTTATGCGCCCGCATGCCCTGGATGATCTTGCGGGGAACGCCGAGGCCGGTGGCCTCGATGTACCGGTAGTCACGGAGCACTTCCTTGATAAGCTCATTCCGCGATGCCCGGTAGCCGGCCCGCATCTTCTCTACCGTGACCGTGTTCGGTAGACGGCCCGGGGAGATCACCTCCAGGCGGTCAGAGTAGATCGATAGCTCGATGTCTGTGACGGTGATCGTGTAGTCGCGATGGGCGATCGCGTTCACCACGGCTTCCCGGACCGCCTCCGACGGATAGTCCCACCGCTCCTGACGCCGGCCACTGTCGTCGATCCAAGCCGCCATAGCCGTGTTTCGGCGGACGAAGTCGAGCGCCTGTTCGATGACCCCGGTTTCGACGACGGCGCCTCCTTCGGACAAAAGGGCCACCCCCGGGCCACGAATCACGGCCCTCTCCTTCGCCTCGTAGTCCTTCGCTACGCTCAGGTATGCCACCGCGGTAATGCCCGACTGAGGCAGGTATCTGTTGGGACGCATTCCGAAGAGGAGAAGCCCGCCGGCGCTCGGAATCCCGCGGCCCCGGTCCTCCTCCATCAGCTCGGTGTTGATCAGGAGACGCTGCCAGCCATCGTCATCGGTCTCCTCGGGGCATTCCTGCTGGCGAAGGTCCCGAAAGTAGTTGACCAGGCGTCGCCGGTCGAGATCCGCAAACGTAGCGCCGGGAACGGGTTTTCGGTCGTATTGCAAACGCCCCGACTGCTGGTAAAGACGGACCTCTTCTTCGTCGGTCGCGTCGCGCGTCGTCGTACCGACTCTGCTCTGCGTCATCCACGCCGACCCGCGCTTCGCCTTGTAGGGTTTGTCGGGGGCGTCCGCTGGCAGCGAGACGATGCCCACGATCGTGCCGGGCTCCCACTCGATCGTCTCCCAATACGGGATCGCCGCAGGACGCAGGTGCGTGCGAGCGATCTCCATCACCCATTCCTCCGCCTTCTCGGGCTCGCGCGTCAGGCCTGACACCGTGCGATCTTTTTCGACCCCCAGGAGGATGTGACCCCCCTCCAGATTGAGAAGCGCCGCCATCGCCTCGGCCAGCTTTTCCGGGCGGATGTCGTCCCGTTTGAACTCCACCCCAGAGTTCTCGCCGTTATGAATCCGCTCGGCCAGTTCCGTTCGATTCATCCCGCCTTCCGTCAAAACCCGTACTTCCGGCGACGCATCTCGAAGGCTTCCTTGCCGCCCTCGAGAATCTCCTCCACCAGCTCGCGCACCGGCCTGGAGTCGATCGCGCCCATGTGCTCAGGCGCGATCCGCGCCCGTCCTCGCTCGGCCTCGCCAGACGCGCTGAGGCCCACGATCAACTCCGCGTCCCCCAACACGGGGATGTTCGCGTTGTGGGTGGAGAAAACGAACTGCCGGCGCTGCTTCTCTTCGCGCATTCGCGGCACTACGCCCTCGGTGATGAAGCGGTTGTCGAGGTCGTCCTCTGGCTGATCCACGACGAGCGGCGCATCAGACTCGAGAAGGAGAAGCAGGAGGACGGCCGTCGCCTTCTGGCCGGTCGACAAATCCTCGAGCGCCTGCCAGGCGGGTGGATCGCCGGCCGCCGCCGTGTTAAGCCGGATCGCCGTGGTCGGCGGCAAATCGAGCTCCTCGATGCGCATAAGCACCTCTGTGTCAGCCCTGGCAAGCCGCTCCGCCTGTGCCGGGGTGATGTTGTACGCCATGCTCAGCGCATCCGTGCCTGTCCGGCACGCCTCCACGAATTGGGGTAGTGACAAGGCTTGGACACGAGCAAGCGACTCGATCGCCTCGGACAACCGGCCCCCGATCTCACGCAGCGTCCGGAACAGCGGCTCGCGGTCACCCGCGGCCGTGACCTTGACCTCGACCTTGTCGCGCAGCTTCTGGTTGACCCTCGTCGCGGCCCGATCGAGGCCCCGGAATTCCTCGGCCTTGGTATCCTCCCACTCGGCAAGAAGCGCCCGGCGGCGGTCGGCGTGCTCCTTCTCCACACGGCGCACTTGATTCTGGCGCTCGCGGAGCGGCCGAAGCTCCTCGATCTGGCGCCGCAGTCGGATGAACTCCTCGCCATCCACTCGCGACTTCTGGAGCTCGCGGAGAATCCGTTCGTAAGCGGCCTGGACGTCCTTCTTACGCGTCTCCCATTCTGCGCGCACCGCAGCGACGCCCTGGTCCGCGCTCTGCAGGGCCCGCTCCAGGTCCGCCGTGACGCGTTCTAGATCGCGATCGAGCTGCGCGAAGACCTCGTTCGCACGAGACAGGATCTCCTTCCCGGGGAGGTCCTCGAGCGCCTTGGCCGAGAGGAACACGCGATCAATGGGGATTTCTCGCTTCAGGCTCTCCAGGCAATCGCGAAAGGGGGCGACGCGCTCGGGAATGGAGGCGAGCACTCGCTCTTCGCGAACGAGGAGGCTCTGTTCGCGCAGACGCTCTTCGAGGCCCGCCTCGCGGAACCGTTCAAGCGTTTCCTCCAGGCCGGGCAGCGCAGCGAGACGCTCTTCGATCTGCCGTAGCTCAGCGCGCGTGTCCAAGAGGCTGCGGCGGTTCTTCTCCATATCGCGGCGCAGTGCACCGTGGCGTCGCGGCAGCGACTCGTCTCGCTCGACAAAGCGGTCGAGCAGGCGAGTGAGCTTCTCGCGGCTCTTCGTGAGCTCCGAGATCTCGTGCTGCCCGTAGACCTCGACGCGGGGGAGCACGTCCTGAGGGGACAGGTTCGACACCTCGCCCTGGTCATCCCGCACCAGCGGCGGGTTAGGGATGGTCCGCTCGATACGGTATTCGCGGACAGCCGGGCGATGCGCGCGCACGAGGAGCGAGACCTTCGTGCCGCTCTTCAACACGTGCCGCACGATCCCCTCGTGTGCTTTGCGCGCGTCGTCACCGACGGGGTCGAGGGCCAGCACGGTCCGAATACTCTCAACGACCGTCGACTTGCCCGTGCCGCGCCCGCCCACAAGCACGTTGAGGTTGGGGTTGAACTGAATGGCGGCGCCGTCGAGAAATCCCCCTTCCCATGCCAGCGCCACGAGCTCAGCATGCTCATCGGGCTCGAGCTTGCCCTGTTTCGGATTCAGTCGAATGCGGGATCCCGGATCGAGGAAGGCCTGACGCAACCCTTCGACGCCAACCTCGGACATCTTGAGCCAGCAGGTGGCGGAACGATCATCGAGGTCTTCGGGCTTGACGATGTCTCGCGCATTGACCACGGCAACGGCGAGCCCGTTCTCCACGGCGTGGGCGCGGCGATAGTCAGCGTTCCTGTTCTCTACGATCTGACGGACATCCTGGGGTAGGTCCTCGACCGGACCCGGGATCTGGATAGCGAGCAAGTCTTCGGCTTGCCACGCCTGTATTCGCGTCCTGCCGCTGAGGACTTTGAACAGGCCGTGGTCGTTCGCGACATGGGCCGCGATGGCGACACCACCCTGTCCTCGAACGCGGCCGAGGATCGCGACGAAGCCCTGGTTGGCGAGGTCGGACGAGGGTGCCGTGTTCGTTATTCCGAACTCACCGAGAAGGCGCCCAAGCCGCTCGTCGTCGGTGGATTGGGGATAAATGCACAGGATGTGGACACCCTCGCTCGAAGAAAGCTCGAAGCCGGGGAACACGTGAATGGCATGATGTGCTGCCGCACTCCGGAACGCGGGCACACCGTTCACATCGTTATGGTCGGTCACGGCAAGCACCGAAACACCAATCTCGACAGCCTTGTCGACGATGGCCTTCGCGTGCGAATCGGCATCGCCACGAGCGGCCTTCCCCCGGAAGGTGCCCGCGTAGTGGTGAGGGTTCACCTGAAGCGCGCATCGGTGAAAGACCGCGCCTGCAGGAAGCAGCTTCGCTTTGGCGATCGAGTCGGAGTGGTTCACGCGCCTCCTCCATAGGGCGGCGTATCCTCGCGTACCTGCATGGGCCGGATCATCGCGTCCACGGACAGGTAGTAGTGAGCGACCTTCCTCACCTCGTGCCAGTCAAGCCGGGCGGGATCGCGGACGGGGTCCTGAAGCCGTGGGGCACCGTCGCACTGGGTGACGACGTAGAGCCAGTAGCAGTCGCGCCGGTCCTCGGCGACCCGGCGCTCGTTGGGGGTGAGCAGGATCGTCCCGGTCGCCGTGCCGAGCCCCTTCACTTCGATCAGCCGCAACTCGCCGGATGCTAGGTCGAGGCTCGTGATGTCGTAGCCAAGGTTCTTCTCGGAGACGTCGTAGACCTGCCGGCCCTTCGTCTGCTCGTGCTCCATGACCACGCGCATCGCGGTGGCCTCGGTCTCGGGGTCCGGCTTGAGCCGCCGGACCTCGGGCGCCTCGCGGGCGGGGTGGGGCAGCGCGAGGACGCTCGCGAGTCGCTCGACCGCCTGGAGTGTGAGCGCCCGCTGGCGATCGAGGTCGGTCCGGCGGCGCTCGCGGCGGCTCAACAGCTCGGCGTGCCGGGCTTCGGCCTGCGCAAGCCGCCCCTCGGCCCCGGCGACCCTCTGCTCCACCTCGGCCGCTGCCCTCCCGATCTCCTCGTCAGCACGCTGGAGAAGTTCCGTGAGCGAGAGGTCCACGTGTGCGGCAATGCGATCGACCTCGGCCAGCCGCTCCTTGCGCGTTGCCTCGAGGAACGGCATGAGCGCATGCTCGTGGAGCCAGGCGGTCGCCCCGGGAAGGGCGGCAACCGTGGGGACCTTGCCCGGCGGGCCGCCAGGGGTGAAGTTGCCCAGCAGGCCGGGCTCCCGGAGCCGGGGCTGCTGACCCTCAGCAATCTCTACAGCGAACAGCCGCTCGTGCATCACCTGACCCAGGCCATCCACGATTCGCGCCCGGTAGAAGTCGATACGCGCCGGACCTTCGTGCTCGAGCGAGTGGAAGATGGCGCCCTTGCCGAAGACCTCGAGCGCCTGCGCGTGGGTATGCCGCCGGATCGCCTCGAAGAGCGGGTGGCCCGGCGTGACCCACTCGAGGCTGTTCGCCTCGGCAGTTTCGCGGTCGGTCGAGCACCGGGGATAGCGGTCCGTCAGCGCCGGCAGCTTCCAGGTCGGGTCCTTCTCGTACCGGCGGAGGATCGAGGGGGTCCTTGCCGGCTCGAAGGTATGCGGCAGGCCCGGGACGTCCTTGAGGACGAGGGGCACGAACTCGGCCGCCTCCCGGAGGAAGCGGGCGATGGTCTCCGGTACGACGCGCCGTTCCTGGGCCTGGGCGCGCCGCTCGATCAGCATCTCAAGGTTCAGCCGCTTGCTGGCCAGCCCCTCCAGCGCGTTCTGGCAGATCGTGCGGAACTGTCCCTCGTCGACGTTCCGCAGCAGGCGCTCCTCGAGGTCGGCATCACCGAGCCGGCCGGAGTAATAGTCACGCAGCACCCGCTCCACGTGGGCCGCGGGCAGGACCTCGCCCACCACGTTGAACACCGCGTCGTCGTCCAGCGCGTCTCGGATCTCCTGCAGCTTGCCGAGCAGGCGCTGCAGGACGCGGCCCTCGATGGTGTTGGTGGCCACGAAGTTGAAGATCAGGCAGTCCTTCCGCTGGCCGTAGCGGTGGATGCGCCCCATCCGCTGCTCGAGGCGGTTCGGATTCCAGGGAATGTCGTAGTTGAAGAGGATGTTGCAGACCTGGAGATTGATGCCCTCGCCCGCCGCCTCTGTGGCAACCAGCATCTGGACCTCACCCTCCCGGAACTGCTGCTCGGCGTAGAGGCGAGTTCCGGGTTCATCCCGCGAGCCGGACTTCATGCTGCCGTGAATGTAGCCGACGCGGAACCCCCACAACTTCAGCCGACTCACCAGATAGTCCAGCGTGTCCTTGAACTCGGTGAAGAGGAGCAGGCGCTGGTTGGGGTGATCGAAGAACCCTTCCTTCTGGAGAAGATCCTTCAACTCGGAGAGCTTGGCCTCGACCCCGGCGTCCTCGACGGCCTGGGCCTGCGCGGCCAGGCGCCGCAGCTCCTGGATCTCCTGGCGTACGAGATCGGCGCTCCCGGTCAACGTGACGGCCTCGAGCAGGGACTCGAGCCGCTCGCGCTCGGTCTCCTCCATCTCCTCCAGTTCTTCCGGATCGGGCAGGTCGGGAGGAGCCTGGCGGGCCAGGTCCTGAGCATGCTTGAGCCCCTCGTCGAGACGCCGGGCCCGGTTCTCGAGGGAACGCCGCATGGCGTACGTGCTGGACGCCAGCCGCCGCTGATAGAGGGACATCAGAAAGCCGATCGCGCGGGCCCGCGGGTCCTCGCCCACGGCCGCGGCCCGGGCGCTCTCGCGCTTCACAAAGCGCGTCACGTCGCGGTAGAGGTCGAACTCCGCCCCGTCGATCTGGAAGTCCACCGTGTGCGGGATGCGTTTCGTGAAGATCGGTTTGGCGGCCCAGGTGCCGTCGGTCCGCTTCTCCGGGAAGTAGACCATCGCCTCCTTGGTCCGACGCAGGTAGAAGGGCGCCCGCCGGCGGTCCATCGCCGCGCGGATCGACCGGACATCAGCGTAGGCGTCGGCGTCGAGGAGCTGCAGGAAGAGGGTGAAATTCTGGGGATCGCCCTTGTGCGGGGTGGCCGTAAGTAAGAGCATGTGGTCCGAGATGTCACGCAGCAATTCCCCCAGCTTGTAGCGAAGACTCTTGTGGGACTCGTCCGCGGCTGACATGCGATGCGCCTCGTCCACGATGACGAGATCCCAGTGAACCTGGCGCAGCCCGGGCAGGATGTCCTGGCGCTTGGCTAGGTCGAGCGAGGTGATCACGCGGTTCCGCTCGAGCCACTGGTTGACGCCGAACTGGTCGCGGATGTCCTGGCCCTTGAGCACCAGGAACTTCGCGTCGAACTTCTCCTTCAGCTCCCGCTGCCACTGGAAGGCGAGGTTGGCCGGGCAGACGATCAGGATGCGCTCGGCGAGGCCGCGCAGCTCGAGCTCGCGGATGAGGAGCCCGGACATGATGGTCTTGCCGGCCCCGGCGTCGTCGGCCAGCAAGAATCGGACGCGCGCGAGCTTGAGCAGGTAGTCGTAAACGGCCTCGAGCTGGTGCGGCAGCGGGTCCACGCGCGAGATCGAGAGCCCGAAGTAGGGGTCGAACTCGTAAGCGATGCCCAGGGCGTAGGCCTGGAGGCCGAGGCGGAGCAGGCGCCCATCGCCGTCATATGAGGGCCGGGCGTCGATGACGGTGAGCCGCTCGATGTCCGCGGCGCTGAGTGCCACCTTGCGGAACCGCTCCGACTGCGTGCCGACCAGCCCGACCACCCAGCTCGCCGGGCCGTTGGCCTGGACGGTCTCCACCCTCATCGGCTCGTTGAACAGCGAGCCGGTCAGGACCTGACCTTCCTTGAGGCTGTCGGCGCCAGCAGCCATAGGGTATCCACGCGATTATAGGGGCGTGGAGGAGGCAGAAGCCCGCTTCCTTGCCGGGCTTTGGCGTCAGGCACTTTTCGTGTTCTGGCGCCGTTTGCCGCCCTTCGGGCCCTCAAGCCAAAGGCTCTCGGGGCAACACGCCACGCACATTTTTCGGCCGGCCGACGCTCACGACGGTACCGACGAGGCCGGAATCAGGTGGCCATCCCCTCTGGACGCCTCGGCGTACCCGGGGCCCAAGCTGGTGGGGCCCCCTGGTGGGCGCGCGCAGCCCTACAGCCCGAGCCGCCCACCAGACTGTCGACCAGGCTCTCGATCTGGGGCTCCAGACGACTTCCGTAGGAAGTCTATCGAGGTTCCATCGAGGTTCGATGCAACCTCGCCGCGGGTCGCCTCACGCCATCAAGAAGCGAAGACGCGCCGCGTCAACATGTCGGGCGAGCCTGCCGAGGCGCTCAAAGGCTTGCACGCGGAGTGGATGGCGGAGACGCATGAGAAGGCTAGGCTTGGGTTTCTTTATCGAGGACGCCGGGGCCGTCGACAGCGACAACCTCCGCCACCGGATGTTCTACGAGATGCTACCGCAGGCTCAGATCACCGCAGGTCGGCGATGAAGTCGAGGATCAGCGCGTTGACCTCCTCCGGCTTCTCTTGCTGGGTCCAGTGCGAGCAGTGCTTGATGTGGGCGATCCGGAGGTCGGGGATCCATTGCCGCATCGGCTCGGCCATCTCCGGGCGCAGCACGGGGTCGTTCTCGGCCGTGATCATGAGGGACGGCACGCGGATGGTCTGGTCGGCGATCTGGCGCGCGTCCTCCCAGTTCAGGTCCAGCGCGCGATACCAGTTGAAGGAGCCGCGCGTGCCCGTGCGCTGGAAGGCCCGTACGTAGACGTCGAGCTCCTCGTCGCTCAGGAAGGTCTGCCCGGGCGGGATGCGGCTGAAGAGGCCGCTCCCGTCACCCCCCCGTCACCCCCCAGCGTGGCCATGACCCACAGGTCCTGGGCCCGCTCGGCCGGCGCGAAGATCTTGGCGAGGTTGCCGCGGAGGTCGGCCTCGAGCTCCGCCTCGGACCGACCCGGCACCTGGTGCCGGAGCATGTAGTAGCCGTCGTCGCCGAACCGCGCCCGAAGGGCCTGCGTCGGCGCCACCGCGTCTGGCGGGCGGTACGGGGTGTTGAGGCCGATCAGCTTCGCGGACCGGGCGGGCTCCCGCAGGCCGAACTGCCAGATGTGGTACCCGCCCCAGTCGTGGCCGACGATGACCGCGCGCGGGAGCCCGAGGCCATCGAGGATGCCCGCGATGTCCGCGCAGATGACCGAGGCCCGGTACTGGGCCGGGTCCGCGGGGGCGTCGGTCTCGCCGTACCCGCGCATGTCGGGGGCGATCGCCCGGAAGCCGGCCGCACTCAGCGCGCGGAGCTGGTGGCGCCAGGAGAACCAGAGCTCCGGCCAGCCGTGGCACATCACGACCGGGAAGCCCTCGCCGGCCTCCGCGACATGCATTCGGATGCCGTTGGCCAGGATCGTACGGTGCCGGATCTCGGTCATCGGTTTCCCCTCAGAACCCTGGATTGCCGATGCGGGCGCCGTGGGCGTGGAGGATCATGGCGCCGAGGGCGCCGCCTATGAAGCGCGGAACGCGTTCATGGCCGTCACCAGCGCTGGCGTTCCGCCGAAGAGGTACGCGACTTCCACGGCCTCCTGGATCTCCGCCTCCGAGGCTCCCGCGCCGCGGGCACGGCTGGCGATGGCCGCCACCCCGTCCGGGTGCGCCTGGAGCGCATCGACGATCAGCGTCATGAGGTGCTTGTACTTCGCGGGAATGGCGCCATCGCGCATGATGCGCTCGCGCTGGGCCATGTAGGAGTCGACGAACTCCGGATCGCGCTCCTGGAGCGCCTTGATCCACGGCGGCATCGTCATCTGAGCCATGTGCCCCCTCCTCTGTCGAGATGGCGTCGGCCGGATTCTAGCAGGCGGCTCAAGAAGGCCCCGCTGCTTCGCTGGCGAGGAACGAGCGGGCTTGTTGCAGGAACTGGCCGAACGCCGGCTCGGTCTCGAGGAACAGGTGGTTGCGCCCCGGCAGGGGCACGAACCGGGCGCCGGGGATCCCGGCCGCCATGCGGCGACCGGCGTCGAAGGGGACGCAGGCGTCGTCGCGCGCGTGCATCACCAGGGTCGGCACGCTCACCCGAGGGAGCAGGGCGGTGACGTCGGTCTCGCCGGTCGCCTCGACGATCCGCACGGCCATCTCTGGTGAGACCGTGATCCGCTGCAGTTCGTTGAACCAGTCGGCCTGCTCCTTGGTCCCCCCGGGGACGAACAGCGAGGTGAACAGCTGGCGGAAGGCCGGGTTATCCTTGCCCCAGCCGAGGCGCATCAGCGTCAGCATGGCGGCGATCCCGTCCTTCTCGGCCGCGCTGCGGGCGCGCTTGTTCCGGCCGACCGCATAGCCGCCGTAGAGGATGAGGTGCGACACCCGCTCGGGATGTCGAACCACGTAGGCGATGGCGACGGCACAGCCCTGGGAGATCCCCAGGAGGGCGAACCGTCCGACGTTGACGGCGTCGACCACCGCTTCGAGGTCGCTCACGAAGGCGTCGGTCGAGAGATCGTCGACGGTCCGGTCCGACAGGCCGTTGCCGTGTGCGTCGTACCGGATCAGCGTGTGCTCCCTGGCCAGCTCCCGGTACAGATGCCGCCAGATCGGGCTCTCGAGGTCGTATTCCAGATGGGTCATCCAGTTGCCCGTCTTCACCAGCGGTGGGCCCTGGCCGATCATCGAGTAGGCGAGCTGGACGCCGTCGGGCGCCGTGCAGAAGCGAATCTCCTGCTTCAGGTCGACGCCGCCGGCGGCGGTCGCGCCGGTGCGCCCGCCGGCATCGGGGGGGGGCGAGCGCGAAGACGTCCACCGGCTGCGCGATGTTCTTGAAGCGGCGCGGGCCGAGCGCCTGGAACTCCGCCCTCACCGTGCGGTTCACCTGCTCGAACACCTGCCGCGAGACGCAGATGCCTCCGGGCTCGGCGATGGCCTCGAGCCGGGCCGCCACGTTGAGGCCGTCCCCGTAGATCCGGGCTTCGTCGTGGATCACGTCGCCCAGGTTGAGGCCGATTCGGAACAGCATCCGGCGATGCTCGGGCACCGTCGCGTTGCGCGTGGCCATGACAGCCTGGATCTCGATCGCGCATTCGGTGGCGCCGATCACGCTGGGAAACTCGGCCAGGATGCCGTCGCCGGCCGTGTCGATGATGCGGCCGCCATGGCGGCCGATCAGGGGGTGGATCACGGCCTGATGGCCCTTCAGGGCGCGGACCGTCGCCGCCTCGTCCTCGCCCATGAGCCGGCTGTAGCCGGCGATGTCGGCGGCAAGAATGGCGGCGAGCCGGCGCTGCATCGACGCGGTTTCGTCCATTGCCTGGGCCGCCAGGATTCTGGCACATCGCGCCGCGGTCCGCGACATCGCGCCGGCGACCCTCGCGTGCTGATCGGGATCGAGGGCCGGAGATCGCCGGGTTCGTGCATGATCCCGCGACGGGCCCCGGCCCAGTGATCCGTCACCGCCCGGCGAGGAGATGGCCGGTCGGCGCGTGCTGGTGGTCGACACCGACTTCCCGCCGTCGTGCAGCACGCTCCATCCTCCTCGGTAAGAACCGTCCTCCGCCGGCAACCAACGGAGTGTAGGCAAAAACTGGCGGGCGGAGGCCCGCCATACATCCAGGGGAGGGAGAGCCATGAATCGTCTCGTATCCGTCGGTCTCGCGCTGGCCGTTCTTACCACGGTGGGGTGCACGTCCTCCATGGCCCAGCAGGCGGCGCCGCCCGCGAGCAACTACAAGAAGGTCAGCACCCTGGTGGCCTTGCCCGATTTCGTCCCGGGGCTGGGAACGCTCTACGTGGATCCCTCGACCCTGCCCGCCGGCCCGTTCCTCGCCTATGACCGGCAAGGGACCCTCGTCAGCTCGATCTACATGATTCCCGTGAAGGACATCACCGCCCACAAGGCCTACAACAACCTGGCGGCGGCGAAGGAGAAGGTCGACCACGTGGACATGTACTACAACGCCGGCCATCCCGGCGTGGCGGAGCCGCACTACCACGTGGTGATCTGGTACGTCTCCGCGCAGCAGGCGGCGGCCCTCACCCAGTAGTGGTGGTCACGCGGCGCGCGTTCCTGGCCACCGGCGGGCTCACGCTCGCCGGCCTGGCCGCGCCCGCGGTCGTGCGGGCGGCGCCTCTCGTGGAGATCGGGATGCGGGCCACCGCGCGGGGCGAGGAGGTGTGGTTCGACCCGATCGGGGTCTGGGTCCCGCCGGGGCAGACGGTGCGGTGGGTACTCCACCACGACGTGCACACGACGACCGCCTACCATCCAAAGAACGACCACCACTCGCTCCGGATCCCGGAGGGCGCCGAGCCGTGGGACTCGGGCTTCCTGGTGAAGCCAGGCGCGCACTTCGACGTCACCCTCACCGTCGAGGGCGTCTACGACTACTACTGCCTGCCGCATGAGCAGGCCGGGATGGTCGGTCGCATCGTCGTCGGTCGGCCCCGCGGGCCCGGCGCGCCCTTCGACTACTTCCAGGGCCGTCCGGGCACGACGAGGTGGAAGCCGGTGCCCGAGGCGGCCCGGACGGCCTTCCCCAGCATCGAGCAGATCATGAAGCTGCGCGTCGTCCGGCGGTCGCCGGGAAGAGGAGCGTAGATGGGATGAACCCGGCTGGCCCCTTGCTCGACGTGGTGGCTTGACTGCCCACACAGAGAGGACGCGCTCAAGGGCGCACGGAGAAGGGGCCAACCGGGAAGTATAATGACATCGATGTACACGGGAAGGTGTCCTGCCTCCGCGCTCTCGGCTCCCCCGCGCCTGCGCCCCCGTCCCCGGCACGTCCGCCCCCAGCCCCGCACGCTGCAGCACCGCTGGAGCCGCAGGCACAGCCGCTCTGGGGGGTCAGTCAGTGTTCTGGGGCGGGATCTCCAGGCCCGCCTTCCGAAGGTCGCTGACCATCTGCTCGATCTGCGCGGGAGTCACGTTCCACTTTGCGCTTTCCCGACGGACATGGCGCGGAAACTCTGGATAGAGCTCCAGCAGCTTCGCGACCGCTGGCTGCGCGTCCACCTTTCGGTTCATCGCTCCGTAGACGATCGCCAACGTGGCATGGCTCCAGAAGTATCCAGGAATGTCGATCTTCCTGGCCTCGGCGAGCGCGGCCTCCAGCCTCCCGCTGAAGTAGTGGTCGTACGTGATCGGGAAGTAATACCAGGGTGGATGCATCGGGTCCAGAGCGATCGCCTTCTTCATCACGGCGACCCCGCGGGCCCTCTGGGCGGGATCGCCATAGTGGGCAAAGGTCCACAGCCAGCCATACCAGGCCAAGGCGTCGGCATTATTCGGATTGAGCGCCAGGACACGGGCGGCTTCGGCTTCAAATGCGGCGATGTCGTGGCTGAAGAAAAACGCCTGTCCCAGCGCCATATGTGCGGACTGACTGGTCGGATCTAACTCTACCGCCTTACGAGCGGCCTGCAGCGCGCGGCCCAGTGGATCCAGTCTGGGATTGAACCCGTCGGCGTGCTCCGTGGCATAGGTCCTTGCGAGCGTCGCCCACGCGTCCGGATAGGTCGGAGCCAGCTTGACCGCACGCTCCAGGCAGTCGCGGGCTCTAAGATGCGTGGAAGGCGTCCCCGCCCGCATGAAGGCAAAATAGAGCAGGACACACTCATATGCGTCGAGGCTTTCCGTGGCCTTGCCTTTGGATTGCTCGAAGGCGGCATGCGACATCGGTCCATAGACCCCCGTCAAGGCACCCACGACGCGCTCGGTTATGTCGTCCTGGACCGAGAACAGGTTCGAGGCGGTCAACGCTCGGTCATACGTCTCGGCCCAGAGGTGCGCGCCGGTGCTGGCGTCCAGCAACTGCGCGGTCACTCGGACCCTGTCTCTGGCGCGCTGTACGCTTCCTTCGAGGACATATCGCGCCCCCAACTCCTTGCCTACCTGGCGCACGTCGACGGCCTTGCCCTTGTAGCGGAACGTCGAGTTGCGGGCGATGACGAACAGACTGCGGAAGCGCGCAAGGCCTGTGATGATTTGCTCACTGATACCGTCGGCGAAGTAGTCCTGCTTCGGATCTCCACTCAAGTTCGAGAACGGCAGCACGGCGATCGAGGGCCCCTTCGGTAAAGCCAGCACTGGGTCCTCGACGGCCGCGCGTGAGCGCATCACTTGCCACACCAGCGCGCCTGCGACAGCAAGAATGACCACGAGGGCTGCGCCGGTGGCCACGGCCCGCCGTGTCCGCTGCCGGCGGAAGGCGAAGGCCACCCGCTCCGAGAGGGAAGCAACCGGTGGCTCTCCGGTAAGCACAATCCGGTAGATGTCCACTGGAAGCCGGATGTTCTTCAGCTCACCCTTGCCGAGCTTGATCAAGGGCAGGTCGATCTTGTTCTGGATCTGCCTCGCTACATCCTCGGAGACGCAAATCCCACCGGGCGGGGCGATCGGTTCGATCCGAGCCGCGATGTTAACGGCATCCCCGTGGACCCGATTGTCACGGGCAACGACATCCCCAACATGAAGGCCGATGCGAATCTGGATCGGTAACCGTCCGGCAGCGGCTCCGTTGCGCTCGGCAAGCCGCTGCTGGATCGTTACGGCGCAGCGGGCGGCGCTTAAGGTACTAGAGAACTCGACGAAGAACCCGTCGCCAACGGCCTCGATCTCCCGACCACCGTGCTCGGCGAACGCTGCCCGGAGCAGAGCACGGTGCTCGTCCAGGAGTTCAAGGGCCAGGGTTTCGTTCCTCTGGACGAGGGCGCTATAGCCAACCATGTCAGTAAACATGATCGTGGCCGTACGCCGCTGATCGTCGTTCACAGGGCTATCCTGACCCGGCTAAGCGACCAGGGAGGGGAGCCGCAGCCTGGCGTAGTCCCGGCGGCAGTCTAGGGAGCGAACGCGTCTGCCCCTGCATGGTGCCCACCACGCCTCCTTCGCCGAGCCTCCACCCGCGACGAGAGTACGGCAGCGCCTACTGAGGGTCAAGAAAACGGCCGGGTTGGCAACCTCTGACTGCCTTCGAAGGCTGGGTGTCGGTCACGAGCCTGCATCTGTCCTCGTGGCGTTGAGCCAGTTAGCCGCGGACGCGGAACCCTCAATTCTGGGCAGACCCATCGCCTCGGCTGGGATCGAGCCCGCACAGGGTTCCCCGAGATGGAGACAGCGGCTGCGGCCTGTAGACTGGTGACGGATCGCTGGAGTTGCTCGTGTTTGGAGTACTCATCGTCGTCGCGGCCGTGCTGTTCGTGTCCACCCGCCCCGCGATCCGCCGCACCAGCCGCGAGGCCGCTGCCCTGATCGCCAGATGGATAGACCGTGAGCGAGCCTGAGGTCGGCGCTCCGTTCGGGAGCCTAGATTGGGATGAAGCGGCTGACCCCCCACTCACCGTGGTGGCATAGACTTGCCCCACAAGGAGAAAACGCGCTCACAGGCGCACGGAGGAGGGGCCAGCCATGGAGTATGTTGG
>Ga0187892_10004007_pt1 | contig 25644 bp, 15 predicted proteins | sample MA1701073metaG_FD_139345 | JGI IMG/M metagenome (GOLD analysis project Ga0187892, IMG submission 139345) | Bio-ooze microbial communities from a basaltic lava cave in the Kipuka Kanohina Cave System on the Island of Hawaii, USA - MA170107-3 metaG ... | reverse complement strand
TCGCCACGATTTTCGTCGCCCTACCGGCCCTATTCATCGAAAAATGTCATTGACGCGTCTAACGTTTCTGATTCTTGGATTCCTCACGCTCGCCACGACGTGGGGAGTGTTGCCGCTGCTTGCTCCGATGCCGTTCTCGATGCCTTTGCCGGCGTCTACCCCTGCGTCTGGAGCAACGGCATGTGGGTTCCCAATTGAGAGAGGCTTCGGCAGATTATTATGGGCGATCCAAGCCCCAAGCGGCAGCGCGGGGTTTCGACCGGGCCGCTTCCGCTTCCGGCTCTGATCAGGTTCAATTCGATCAGCGAAGTAGGGCTACCGGGGGTTTTCCAATAAGGGTGCGCTGGCTCGGTGAGTGCTTCGCCGGTCCGCCCAACTGCCCAAGAGCAGGACGGCTACGCCGCAAACCAAGGCCCCGTCGGCCAGGTTGAAAATCCACGGCCAAACGTCGCGGCGGCCCAGACGCGGCACCCAGTCCGGAAACTTGGGGACGAATTTGATGAAGTCCCGCACGACTCCCTGACGGCGAATCTGGACCGCAGATTTCGGGAAGGTCTGCACGTGCGTCCCGTCGGGCCATTCGCCCACGCGCACCACGTCGTCGTCCGGAGCACTGACCACCCTACCGATCACCGATTGCTCTCGGCCGGAAGCCGTGCGATGAGTGACCACGTCGGCCACTTGGAAAGTCCGGTCGTACAGGTTCCCCATCGTGCCGGCCAAAATGAAACCCAGGGCCACGTGCAACACGCTCTGCCGGCTGGTGCTGCCGTAAAACAGATAGAGCACGAAGCCTAGGGCAATCACCGACGCGGCGATGAATAGCTCTACGTGGCCGGTCAACGAACCGAACACCGCGCCGTCATTGAGCGAACGGCGGAATTCGAGCACGCGGGGAATGATCGTGCGGACTTCGTCGGGCCGGAGGGACTCAAACACCCATGCTTTCGACCACAGATCGAGGGCCAGTACAATGGCTGCCGCGATCCAAAAACGAAGATGCGAAGGAGCGTGCCCGATCGCCCGATCGCGCCAAGGTGATGGGCGATCGGCATTCACGACGCTCGGCTCAACCATGGATGGAATACTCTTTGATCCGTTGAATTACGGATGGTCTGCAAATCCGAACGCGCTGACTCGACCCATCGTCATCCGCAACTCGAATCTGCGACAACCGCCCTAGACTTTTTTAGGGTACCCGCCCCTCGTCGCGCAAGCGTTCGTACTCGATGCAGTATCGCGCCCAGGGCTTGGCCCGAAGCCGGGCGACGGTGATGGGCCGGTGCGTCGCCAGGCAGATGCCGTACGTTTTGTTTTCGACGCGCTGGAGCGCTTCATCAATCTCGCGCACTCGTGTTCGTTCGCTTTCCGCCAGCCCGAGAGTGAGTTCCTGCTCCCAATTGTCCGTACCCACGTCGGCCATGTGGATGGGCATGGTGGAGTGCTCGCCGTAGCCTTCGCGCGAGCGATTGAGGGCCTCATCGGTGAGCCGCTGTAGATCACCCACCAGCTCCCTGCGCTTTCGCAACAAGAGCTCCCGGAACTCGCTGAGTTGCTTGTCCGAAAGGCGCGTCCTGGGCAGAGGCGCCCCTTCGGGCGCCAGCCGAATCTTCCCATCGTCCAGGCCCACTGGAGAATACGCGTACTCAACCGTTTGCCCCTGGTCTTCCTCGAAAGTCGGAGACACCGCGGTCGCCATCGCTTCAACAGGCTCTTTTTCCCTCTCAGTCCGAGCTGGCCCGCTGTTGGTCTTGGGCGGGGCCTTTGTGCGCGTCGTCGGCTTAGGCCTAGGTCGCTTCGGTTTGGCGGCAAGGCCTCGTTTCCGAGTAACGCCGCGGACGATCGGTTTCTTGCGCTTGGGCTTAACGGAGCTCCGCACGGCCCTGGTCTTGGAAGCACTAGAGGATGAACGCGAATTGGTCTTCTTTGTTTTTTTCGCCACCAATGGCCTCTAAAGTCGATCACGCCCTACCGAGTCATAACCTCTTTTCCGGAAAGTAGTAGCGCACAATCAGGCCCTCTAGTTTAAACCGGCGCCGATCACGTGTCAAGAATGCGTTCACCATTTTCGGACACTGCCACCATTTTCGACAGCGCTTGATTCCGGGCCTTAACCTAAGGTCTCTTGAAAAGAACTTCCACGAGCACGCGGTCACGAATGATGCTCGGTAGTTGAAAGATCAGTCGACCAGCCGAATCCCACGCCGTCGGATCATGGATTCGTTGGTTGACGTAGACCCAAGCTTCCGCCTCGCCATCATCCGATCGCACGCTGAAGGCAGGATAGAAAAAGGGACGTTGCCGGCCATCCAACACACACTGCAACTTGCCGCTCTCCGCGGCCAGCCGGTAGCACCCCTCGGCTGGATCGAAACCGTTTTGGAAAGGAACACTTTGTTCGTTCAACTCAATCCGGCCGGCTTTCATCTGCACGGGCGGAGGATCGGCATAGGCCTCGGCTCGCGATCGAATCTCTTCGTTGGCAACGCGAGTCGACGAATCGAAGAGCAACTGGCAAACCCAAGGCCGTGCATGGCTTGAGGATTCGGCGGTTTGCACCCAAAGGGATCTTTGAGGCGGAGGCGGATTCAGATCATCGCGGCGTTCCCAGCGGCATCGAGGATCGGCCGGGATCAACGCCAACAGGGCACTCGTCTCCGCGGTTCGAACGGAAGCGTACCAAGATGATGAATCCTCGCCGCCTGCAACCGAAGACGCCGGCTCGAAATGAACATGATCCTGTCGGTTGAACGCCATCGAGAACGCAAGCGTCAAGGGTTCCGGCTGCCGGGCGTTGCTCGGCGCGGCCTCAAGAAATCTCACGTACACTTGGCCGGTCGGATAAACCGTGTAGATCCAATGCCGCGATCCTGTTAGGGAGTCAATCCCGGAATGCTCGAAATGCCAGTCCGTCTCGATCTTGGTTCTCACTTTATTGATCTCGGTCACCCTCGTGGAGGCCGCGACGCCGGTCGATCGGCCCGTGGCCGTAACCGGCTCGATTAGGTTTGGCCCCAAAGAAGTGCCCGACACCATATTTCGTGTCCGATAGGGATCGGCCGCCAGGCTGAACCAGCGAACCACTTGACCACCGCTGAAACCCAGCTCGAAGCGGCCACCCGCGCCCACGTTGACGCCTCGGCCGATTTGTTGGACGTAAAGCTCGCCGCTGCTGTTCGTCGAGTTGCCCAGCAGGTCATCGCGATTGCCGGCCAGAATAATATCGTCCACTCGAAGCACGGCAGCGTCGGGCATGCCCGCGATGCGGATGCGCATCTCGCGAACATCATCGAGCGGAAGGCGCTCGGCCAGCTCGACGAGATCCAGGCGCAGCGTGTTCCACCCCGGCTCCAAGCGTACGGGACTCTGGACGGTTTGCTGCCGCCCGGGGGCGCCTGCGGCCAAGACGATTTCTCCCTCAAGCGGCGTCGTCCGTGCGCCTCGGCCGGCTTTAGGTGCTTCCAGACAGAGCAGCAACAGATCGTATTCCCGCCAGTCGCGTTTCAGATACCAGTTCACGGCTTTGTCGTTGTTGAGAACGAGTTCATCTGTCGTCGATCGGACCGTGTAGGCCAGGCACGTTCCGCCAGTCTCCGGCCGGCCGCTGCGGCTCAAAGAGAGAGCTTTCGCCGCCGCCGCGCCTTCGACGTGAAAGAGCTCCAGTTGAGCAGGGTTCTCAAAATCGGCGATCACCGCGAATCGGCCCGTCCGTAAATCAGGATAAGCCCGCTTGAGCTGATCGGACCGCGTTTCAGCCGGCAGCGTGCTCGACGGAACCGTCCGGCAAACGGGGCCCAAGAACGCGAGCAAGAACGCCGCCGCCACGTTGCGTGCCGCCAAAATCTGTTTTCCCACGCATCCATGCTTCATGGCTCTCACACCGTAGCGTTGGGCGCTCCTCGCGGCAAGCAATAAGGCTCTCCTCTGCCTCCGACTTAAGCGCCCGGCCGGAAATGGGGAGACGGGCAATGTCGGAGCCCCCATAAACCTCCTGGCCGGCTCGAAAGCGGCCAGAGGGAGCATTTGGCACAACTCGAAAGAACGTGATGCCAGAATCGCCGGCCATACCCCTGGCTTCTGGCCTTGGCATAGCCGGGCAATCTCGGGGATGCTAAGATGAGCATATGACCTCCGAGAGTTGCACGAGATGCTAAAGCGAAGGCCTTTTGAACCCTTTGAGGTGCGCCTTTCCAACGGCGATGCGCATTCGGTTCGTCACCCGGAGTTCGCCTTCGTTCTCAAAAGCAACTTGGTGATGAGCGATCCGCTGTCCGACCGCGTGACCATCTGTTCCCTGCTTCACATTGCGTCCGTGCAGACGCTTCAAGCGGCATGAGCGTGAATCCAGATAAGGTCGGCGTTCCGCCGGGATTGTGGACGAAGTGCGACCGCTGTGCGGCCATGGTCTACGAAAAAGAAGTGGCCGAGGCCCTGTTCGTCTGTCCGGAGTGCGGCTTCCATCGACGCATCGACGCGCGGGAACGGGTTCGGCAACTGGTGGATCCGGACTCATTTGAGGAATTTGCCGCCGACCTGCGCTCCACGGATCCGCTTTCCTTCAAGGACCGGCTCCCCTACCAAGAGCGACTCAAGGCTGAACAAGAAAAGACCGGCGAGACTGAGGCCATGCTTGTCGGCCGGGGATTCGTTCGCGGCCGGGCCGTCATTCTTGGCGTGATGAATCCCTTTTTCATCATGGGTTCCATGGGGGCCGTCGTGGGCGAGAAAGTCGTTCGAGGGACCAATTGGGCCATGGAGGAAAACCTGCCCTTGGTAATCGTAACCGCCTCCGGCGGCGCACGAATGCAAGAAGGAATGGTCTCGCTCGTGCAAATGGCCCGGACGGCGGCTGCGTTGGCCCGGTTCGACGATGCCGGCGGCCTGTACATCGCCGTGGCCACGGACCCCACGACGGCGGGAGTCGCGGCTAGTTTCGCAAGTCTGGGTGACCTTATCCTGGCCGAGCCGGGAGCCATGATCGGATTCGCCGGCCCGCGGGTCATCGCCAATACGATCAACGCCGAGTTGCCGCAGGGTTTCCAAACGGCGGAGTTCATGCTCCAGCACGGCTTCGTCGACCGCATCGTGCGTCGGGCCGACTTGCGCCGTGAGATCGCTCGTCTGATTGACTTTTGCGGCAAGTGACGTTGGCCGAGTTGGAATCCGTTCCACAAATCCCGGCGGCGGGCATTTTCACCGCAGCCCGTAATCGCGCAGTTTGCGGTAGAGCGTGCGGGCACCGATTCCTAACGCCCTGGCCGTTTTTTCGCGGTTGCCGCCGAACATCCGCAGGGTATTCATGATGTGTAGCTTCTCGACGTCGGCCATGCTCATTCCCGCCAGGTTCGGCGGGCCGAGTCGCACGATATCCGTGGAGGCCTGCAACGAACCGGGCAGATCGTCTACGTCGAGCACTGGTCCTTCCGCCTCCAGGCTTATGCGGAAAATGGTATTCCGTAGTTCGCGAACGTTGCCTGGCCACTGGTAGTTCATCAGTTTGCGCATCACTTCGGGCGTCGCCCCGGTGAACGACGTGCCATGCTCCTGATTGGCCTGCTCGATGAACCGCCGCACCAGCACGGGAATGTCCTCGCGCCGCTCGCGCAAGGGCGGTAGACGAATGGCCCCGTGGGCGTGCAGGCGATAGAACAAATCCTCGCGGAAGGCGCCGTTGCGAACCAGTTCGGCCAGGTCGTGATTGGTCGCGGCCAGGAAGCGCACGTCGAAATGCTGCACGTCGTTGGATCCCACGCGAAGCACTTCGCCGGTTTCGAGCGTGCGCAGCAGCTTGGCCTGCATGGTCAGGGGCATGTCACCGATTTCGTCAAGGAACAAGGTTCCTCCGTCGGCGGCCTGCACCAAGCCCTTGCGATCGGCCACGGCGCCGGTGAAGGCGCCCTTCACGTGGCCGAACAGCTCGCTTTCCAACAGCGTCTCGCTGACCGCCGCGCAGTTGAGAACCCGGAACGGCTTTCCGGCCCGAGGCGAGTTCTGGTGAATGGCCTGGGCGAAGAGCTCTTTTCCCGTCCCGGTTTCGCCGACGACGAGCACGGTGCTCTTGCTTCGGGCCAGTTTCTTGAGCCGCTTGATCTCCCGCTGCATCAATTCGGACGTCCCCAGGATGCCGGCGAACTCAAACGCCTTGTCCATCTGCTGGCGAAGCAGCCGCCCCTCACGGGCGGCGAGTGCCTGCTTGGCGGCCCGGCCCACCTTGTCGCGAAGAACGTCGATGTCGATGGGTTTGATGAGATAGTCGTAGGCGCGATACTCTCCGTCCTGGCTCAGGGCATCGCGAGCCAGCGACTCGCTGCCGTACGCCGTGATGAGAATGACCTCCGACTCCGGGCTCATGCGCTTGGTCTCCCGAAGCACGTTCATACCATTGACCTCGCCACCAAGTTTGTAATCGGTGATGACCACGTCCGGCGGCCGTTGGCGGATGCTCTCGATGGCCGCTTGCCCAGTGTCAACGAGGTGGCAGGCATAATTGGAACGCTCCAAGGCCTCCAGAATGGCTTCGCCATGCGCGACTTCGTCTTCCACGATCAACACGAAGGCTGCCCGATTCATGATCGCTCAATAGTGTAGCCGAAATCCCGCAAGATTCACGTTGCCGGATTCTCGGCAGGCGGCCGAGGGAGCGTCGGCAAATGGACCGTAAAGGTCGTACCTCGGCCCGGTTCCGAACGAAAGGTCAACCGGCCCCCGTGTTCGTTCACGATTCGCTGAGTAATGGGCAACCCCAGACCGCTTCCGCCCGGCTTGGTAGAGAAAAAGGGCCGGAAGATTCGCTCGCGGTCGTTGGAGGCGATGCCGCGGCCGCAATCGGAAATCTCGATGACCGCCCAACCGGCCTCCGCGTACGTGACGATCCGCAGCGTGCCGCCCTCGGGCATGGCCTGTTGGGCGTTGATCACGATGTTGAGCAATGCCTGGCTGAGAAGCTGTTCGTCCACGGGGCAAGAGAGCGCCGTTGTTCGGGGGGTGAATTCGATGTCAATTCTGTGGTTTCGAGCCACGGGCCCGAAGAAGTCCACCAGGCGAGTGACGATGGCGTTGAGGTCGATCTCGGTTTGGCGAAGTTTGCAGGGACCGGCCAGATTTAGGAAATCGTCGAAGAGCTGCTGCAGCCGCTCGGCCTCGCGGCGAAGGACATCCACTTTCAGCAACGCTCGGCGTCGAACCGCTTCCGGCGGCGCCTCCGCGTCCTGGAGGTCCTCTGCAAGAAGCTTGAGATTCACCATCATGGTCGAGAGCGGGTTGCGCAGTTCATGTGCCAGCCCTCCGGCCAATTCCGCAATCTCCGCAACGGTCCAATGATGTTCATGCACGTCGATAGTATCCGTATCGCCAAGAGCACTGTGTAGGGGGATCCGAGCCGGCGCATTCATGCTCGCGCAAGCGCGCGGCATAAATGCCGCGGCTCTGAACGGGGGAGAAAAGCGCGGAATCGCCGCGGAATCGCGCCCGGATGGATGGCCGGCGAGTGAAAACTAACCGCCGGCGTTGAGTGCCGACAGGTAGTCGCCGAAATCGGGTAGATCGACGTCGGAGTCGTGGTTCACGTCAAAGGGCCGGCACTCCTCGGGCGGCGGCTCGTAGGCAGGATCGGTCAGCGAGCCACTGAAGCAGTTCTGCAGCATGGCGAAATCGGCCAGGTCGCGGTCGCCATCGGCGTCGCCATCGGAGTACAGGCACCCTTCCAAGCAGGGCGAGGTCTCGCACTCGGGGCGCCCGCCGCCAAGCAGGCAGTCTCGAACGGGATAATCCTGCACGAAGCAAAGCTCGTTGCCCGGCAGAAAGCACTCCTCTAACTCAAACTGGTCGCAAAAGCAGCAAAGGCCGACCGACGGACACAGGCAGCCTTTCGGCGGCGTCGTGGCCGGGCAACGATCGTCGCAATCGATGACGCCGTCTTCATCCAGGTCCGAGCCATCGCATTGGTCGGGCAAGCCATCGCCGTCGCAATCGGGCTCGCAGTCGTCGGGTACGGTGTTTTCATTGCAATCGTGGCTGGTGCCCGAGGAAATGTCGCAAGAGTCGGGAACCGTGTTCTCGTTGCAGTCCACTTCGCACTCATCCGGCACAAGGTTGGAATTGCAGTCCGCGCTTTGGCCGCACCCAGCCCGATCGCAGGTTCCGCCGGTGACGCCGCAATCGACGTCGCAGACGTCGGCCAGGGTGTTGCGGTTGCAGTCAATGAAGCCCAGCATCGGGCCGGTGCTCGTGGCGGTCACGAACTCGGGTTGGCCGGGCTTGAAGAGCCCGAGGGTCACGACGGCGGCGGTTGGAGGGACGTTGGTGTCGAACCGGAAATTGTAGAGAGTTCCCCAACGTAGCGCATTGGCGTTTGGAGAAACGTCATAGGAGTCCGTTTGCCAGATGATTCGGTCGTCGGCGACGATGCCCGGCCAGTCCGTGGGATCGTACGGATCGCCGCTGTGGTAATCTACGTCGTGGAATCCGACGTTTAGCACCACGCTGCCGTCGGGAATGGGCACGCTGAACGATCGGGCGGAGCGGTCGGAATTCAGGTTGAACACGGCGTATTCGTAATGCCAGAATCCCGTCCCGAGTTCCGTCGTTTTCGCGGCCAGAATGAACAGTCCCTCGGCCGGCACTTGGACGTCGGTCTCGATCACCGTGGGCTCCCGCTCCCGCCATGCGCGGATGGCGGGGTCCTGGACCTTGTTGGGCCCGGTCCGTGAGATGAGGTAACTGCCATCGGAGGATCGAAAGCTCACCACGATTTGGCGGTAGGAGAGGTTATTCAATCCATTGCCGGCGGCGGCGTCATCGGCGGTGACGTAGTGCCCCTCGCCGAAGTACAAAGCCCCGGCATTCATCGCGGAGTCCAAGTCGGTGTTGTGCACCTGTAATCGGCGGCCGATGACCGGTGCAGGGGCGGGCGCCGAAACAGGATACGGAAACTGGCCGGTGAAAGCATTGATTGGCCAACGGGGACCCAGATAAATATGCTGTCCGTTCAGGCTGATCACATAGGTATCCGCGCAGCCCGGGCCCAACAGATCCCCAAAGCCGGGATGGTCACAAGGACCACACCCGACTTCGTTCTCGTTGGTGGCCAAGAACCCGTGCTTGACCCAGGACATGCCGATCTGCTCGAATCGACCGCCCTTCAAGCGATACATGTTTTGAGCAATGACTGGATGCCGGGGAGTGGTGCGTTCCCATTCCGCGGACACGTTGCCTATGTTGCAGGAAGTCGTGCCGATCGCAAAAGCAGAGATTCCGCCGACGGATCCATAGCCCGTTGGGTTCTCGGAGGAGTTCAGCTCAATCCGCGAGATAATGATATCGGGGCCGACGACACCGGCGACCGTGCCGGATTCGTCATCAAGTGTGAGGTCGCTCCCGGCCGGCTCCCCTCCGAACGCCGTGGCAACGGCCGCAGAGAAAAAACACGCTGCCACCGAATGGGGCCATTGCCGCAGTTTCCTCATTTCCCCCCCAAACTTTTAAGCCCTACCAGCAAGCCCTAGCAGCCAAAAAACCCAGCAATTCTCTGTAATTCACAAGTTTAGTCGTCCCTGGGGCCGGCTGCAAGCCATGCCTACGTCGCAAAACAAAATTCGCGCTTGCGGAGGAAGCCGCTTTCCAGGGGTTAGAATCGGACTAATTATTGGCCGCAGGGATGGAAGCGGAGCCGCAGGATGAAGCTGTGTGTTGCGTCTCATACCCCTGGTTAATTCTGTACTCTGGCTAGGCCAAAAATCGTTGGCATAGGGGGAGTGACACCCTCTCGACGGCTGGTTAGTCATCGCAGCGAAGGCTCTACTATCGCGCTGGCCAAGTAGAGGAGACGTAGATAGAAGGGTCCCCGGAAAATGTTCGACTAGAGTATAAGCCCGGCCGCACGCTCAAAACGGCGTGCGACCGTTTGCGCGCCTTGTTTGCCTCAGCTTGGATGTCCCCTTCAAATTGGACAGAATCGCTGAAGTGATTGCGCATCTTGACTTGAGCCTTCGTAACTCTCGCCGGCCAAGTTTTGCTAACCACGGGATTGACATTTCTCCCCTATTTGCCTTATTATAGGGCTTGTTATAGGCTGCGGGATGGAAGCTGTGTGCGGACTGAGGAGTCCGAATCAACCCCAAAAATATCCATCTTGCATGCGGCGGTGTAATGGCTGTGGCACTGGCTTAGGCGTTGGTGCGCTTACCGCAAGACAAGCGGTGACACGGTGCCTCCTTGACGAGGGGAGGAAGGTTCGAGGAGTGGAGTTTTCTCTTTTTCGACCAACGACTCAAGGTCCGCGCTGGAGGTACGTAATGTTTGCTGCTCAACGGATGGGTTATGGGAATCTTTTGTGTTCGGCCTTAGCCGCGATCGCGGTGGGGGCCTTGACGGCGCCCCAAGTTTTTGGCGATCGACTGCCCGTCAGCGCGAAGCTGAATGGCGGGACGTCCTGGACGTGCACGTCTGGCAGCTCGACGGACTGCGACAGCACGAACGGGGGGTACGTGCAGGTGCAGCCTGGTGCTTCGATCGCCGTCCTATTCACCGTCACGACAACCGGCTCCGGGACCAGCGACGACTGGTTCGGGACGGGCTGGACGGTGGTGGGCGGAAGCTCCTCCGGTTGCGATGACTTCGAGCCGGATCACGCGTCCGCCGGGACTTTTACCGAATCGTGGAGCATCACCGCTCCTTCCGCCGAAGGGATTTACGACCTCGACCTGCACGCCCGGCGAAACGACGGCTGCAGCCAAGGTGGGTGCGGCTGCATGACCTTGAAGCGCGGCATCATCGTCAAGAAGATTCCCAACCCGCCTCAGGAGGAATCCTGCGGATTTGACATGGTGCTCGTCCTGGATAGTTCCGGGAGCATTGACAACACCGAACTCGGCCAGATGAAGGATGCCTTTGAGGCGTTCGTTGCCGCGTTCCTGCCCGAGACACCGACGAAAATGGCCGTCGTCGATTTCGACACTAGCGCCGCGGTGATTCAGGGATTCACGGACAATCAAACGGCATTGAATGCGGCGGTGAACGCCCCCACGAGTGGCGGTGCCACCAACTGGGATGACGCCATGTATGAGGCCCGAAGCCTGCTCCCCCACCGGCCGGACAAGCCGGACCTGATTGTCTTTGCCTCCGATGGTAATCCTAACCGCCGTGGCGGGCATACGGCGCTGGGGCACTCCAATAGCGTTGCTACGGTGAGTGAGGCCCAAGCCCTGGCCTGGGCGGTGGCGGAGGCTGACGCGGCGAAAACGGCCGGAGCACGCATCATCACCCTCGGAATCGGGACCGACCTCGATCCACAGAGCATGGTCTTGATCTCCAGCCCGGATGCCCTGATTACCTCCAACTTCAGCACGCTGGCTGCCGATCTGGCCGAGTTGGCCACGCAACTTTGCGGCGGTACCGTCACGGTGCACAAAGTCCTCGACGCGGACGGAAAGCTGAACACAACCGGTGACCAAACCAATGGTCCGGGCTGGACATTCACGGCCGACGTGGTTCCGCCGGACAGTGCCACGCCGTCCTCGGGGCAGACCGACTCTGGCGGCATGCTCAATTTCGATCTGGATCTTGGGAACGACAATGAGGCCCACTTGGACATCATCGAAACCGTTCAACCCGGCTACGTCCTGCTGGACGCTTCATGCGAGGAGAGCGGTTACGAGGTGGGCACGCCCGAGGGCAATGCAGTCAATAAGATCCCGGTCGGCCCCCAGGATATTGTGTCTTGCACGTTCTACAACACGTCCAACGCGGGTGCCTGCTGTGACCTGCTGAAGGAAATCTGCACGGACGGCGTAGTAGAAAAAGAGTGCATCTCCGACGGTCTCATCTATGGGGGCGACGGCTCGACGTGTGATACGCTCTCTCCGCCCTGTCACTGTGAAAACGACAGCGGCTGTTCGAGTTGCATCGCCAAGACCGGGGCGGGGTCGCGCCACGTCGAAATCAAGCTGGTCAGCGCGGTTTTCAACGGGACGAACACGACCTTCACCTATCGCGTCTGTCAGGGGTCGGCGAGTCAGGATTTGAGCCACTGGGCTTTGGGTCTTTCTGAAGCTTGTTGTAATGCCTTGGTTTCGGCCTCCGGCGGCTCCCACGCCGGTTCCTCCTGTTCGATCGACCCCACGACCCACCTCTTCGGCCTAAAATATGAAACCAACGGCGGCGTACCGGATTGCAACGGTTCAACCTGTGCGGGCGGCGGCTCGCTGTTTACGGTTACACTCTCTGGGAATATCGGAACGGGCTGCGTAAAGACAGCCAACAAGATCGATGGTCCGCCGTCGAGTTTCTATGGGTGCGTACAAGGGCCATCATGCACGGCGTGCACGAATGACGCCCAATGCTCGGACGGCGTGCCTTGCACCAACGACGACTGCAACGCGCTGGGCGTGTGCGTTCACACTCCCAACAACTCGAAATGTTCTGACGGGCTGTTTTGCACCGGGCAGGAAACCTGCAATGCGATGACCGGCTGCCAGGATGGGCCCGACCCGTGCAGCCCGCCGCTATTGTGCAATGAGGGAATCGATCAATGCGTCTCTTGCTTGACGGACGCCGACTGCAACGACGGGCTGTTTTGCAATGGTACGGAGAAGTGTAAGAACAACGTCTGTCATGCTGGCCCCAATCCCTGTCCGCCGGACAATGTGGCCTGCACGACCGATTCCTGTGACGAGGCGACCGACACCTGCGTGCACACGCCGGTTCATTCGCAGTGCAATGATGGAAACGTGTGCACAGACGACATCTGTCATCCCACCCTGGGCTGTCAAAACACCAACAACAACAATCTCTGCAATGACGGCAATCAGTGCACGCAGTTCGACCGGTGCGTCGGCGGTGTGTGCACGGGCGATCAGATCGACTGCTCCTTCCTCAATGATCAGTGCAACGTGGGAGTCTGCAACATGTCCACGGGCATGTGTGAGGCACAGCCGGCCAACGAGGGAAGCCCCTGCGAAGATGGCCTTTTCTGCTCCGTGGGAAAGACCTGCGTGGCCGGCTCCTGCACGGGCGCCCAGCCGCGTGATTGCAGCGACGGAATCACCTGCACCTTGGATAGCTGCGACGAAGAGGCGAACGTCTGCCGGCACAAACCCAATGACGACCTTTGCAACAACAATCAATTCTGTGACGGCGTGGAAACCTGCGACGCGGATTTCGGCTGCGTGGCCGGCACCAATCCTTGCGACGACAAAGTGCCCTGCACGATCGACACGTGTGATGAGGCCGCGGACCAGTGCGTGTTCACTCCGGATGATGGCCAGTGCCAGGACGACGTGTTCTGCAACGGGGTGGAAGTCTGCGACCCCGAGGTGGGGTGCCAGGCGGGGCCGAATCCGTGCCCCGACGACGGTGTCCCGTGCACCAACGACTTCTGCGACGAAACCAACGACACCTGCGTACACGAACCCAACAACGCGAATTGCGCCAACGGGCTGTTCTGCGACGGCATGGAGAGCTGCGACGCAGTCTTGGGATGCCAGGATGGTCCTGACCCGTGCCCGGTCAAATGTGACGAAGCCGGCGATCGTTGCGTGGAATGTCTGACCGATGCGCAGTGCGACGACGGTCTTTTCTGCAACGGCGCGGAAAGCTGCAACCTGGTCACGGGGAACTGTCAGGCCGGTGCAAATCCGTGCCCGCCGGACAAAGTTGCCTGCACCGTGGACTCCTGCGACGAGGCCGCGAATCAATGCCTGCACGTTCCCGACGATAGCGCCTGCCAGAACGGCTTGTTCTGTGACGGGATGGAAGTATGTCATCCCACTCTGGGCTGCCAGGACGGCGCGGACCCGTGCCCGATCAAGTGCGATGAATCCGGTGATCGCTGCGTCGAATGTCTGACCAACGCACAGTGCGACGACGGCAACTTCTGCAATGGGGCTGAGACCTGCAATACGGTGACGGGCCTGTGTCAAACGGGCAGCAACCCCTGCCCGGCAGACAACGTAGCCTGCACGATCGATTCGTGCGACGAGGCCACCGACACATGCCTACACACGCCGAATGACGCCTTCTGCCAGAACGGGCTGTTCTGTGACGGAATCGAAGGATGTCATCCCACGCTGGGTTGTAAGGACGGCGACGATCCCTGCGCCATCAAGTGCGACGAAGCCGGCGATCGCTGCGTGAAATGTCTCACCGATGATCAATGCGATGATGGCCTTTTCTGCAATGGCCTGGAAACCTGCGACACGGTCATCGGCGATTGCGTGGATGGCCCGAGTCCCTGCCCACCGGACAACGTGGCCTGCACGATTGACTCCTGCGACGAAGCAGCGGATGCCTGCCTGCACACGCCGAATCATGATGCCTGCCAGAACGGAGTTTTCTGCGACGGGGTCGAGGTCTGCGATCCGGCCGTGGGCTGTGTGGACGGCGCGGATCCCTGCACCCTGCCCTTGAAGTGCGATGAACCCGGCGATCGTTGCGTGGATTGCCTGACCGATGCCCAGTGCGATGACGGCCTTTTCTGCAATGGCCTGGAAACCTGCGATGAGGCGGCGGGCGTTTGCCAGCCAGGGACCGATCCTTGTCCGCCGGATTCCGTCGATTGCACGGTGGACGTTTGCGACGAAGCCGCCAACCAGTGCTTGCACATTCCCGACGACAGTTTCTGTCAGAACGGCTTGTTCTGCGACGGGATGGAGGTCTGTCATCCCACGTTAGGCTGCCAGGATTCACCGGACCCGTGTCCCATCAAGTGTGATGAGCTTGGTGATCGCTGCGTGGATTGCCTCACGGATACTCAATGTGATGACGGGCTGTTCTGCAACGGTCTGGAAACCTGCGATACGGTGACAGGCACCTGCCAGCCGGGCACGAGCCCCTGTCCACCGGACACGGTGCCGTGCACCATCGACGTTTGCGATGAAGCTGCCGATCAGTGCCTGCACATTCCCGATGACAGCGCCTGCCAGAACGGCTTGTTCTGCGACGGCATGGAAGTTTGTTATCCCACGCTGGGTTGTCAGGACGGGCCCGATCCATGCCCGATCAAGTGTGACGAAGTCGGCGACCGCTGCGTGGAGTGTCTAACCGACATGCAATGCGACGATGGGCTTTTCTGCAATGGCTTGGAAACCTGCGATGAGGTGGCCGGCGTTTGTGTCCCGGGGAGCAACCCCTGCCCGCCGGACAACGTGGCATGCACCATCGACTTGTGCGACGAAGCGGCCGATGCCTGCCTGCACATACCGGACAACAGTGCGTGCCAGAACGGCCAATTCTGTGACGGCATGGAGGTTTGCGATCCGTTGCTGGGTTGTCAGGACGGGCCCGATCCATGCCCGATCAAGTGCGACGAAGTCGGTGACCGCTGCGTGGAGTGTCTAACCGACATGCAATGCGACGATGGACTTTTCTGCAACGGCTTGGAAACCTGCGATGAGGTGGCCGGCGTTTGTGTCCCGGGGAGCAACCCCTGCCCGCCGGACAACGTGGCATGCACCATCGACGGTTGCAGCGAAGCGACGGACATGTGCACGCACAAACCGGATGGCTCCGTTTGCAACGATAACAATGAGTGCACAGACGATGTCTGTGACCCGGTGCTGGGATGCCAGAATACTCCCCGGCCGGCGGGCACGCTTTGTGGCAACGCCACACCGCAAGGACCCTGTGACAATTCCGACGTTTGCGACGGAATGGGCAATTGCATCCCCAATCTCAAGCCGCCGGCCACGGAGTGCCGGCCGTCGGGCGGCGCGTGCGACGTGGCCGAGTTCTGCACGGGCAGCTCGGCGGATTGTCCGCCGGACGCTTTCCAGCCGCCGATTCTCTGTAGGGCTTCTGCGGGTGCGTGCGACGTGGCTGAGTTCTGCACGGGAAGCTCGCCGAATTGCCCGGACGACGTTTTCCTTCCGCCCAGCACGGAGTGCCGCGGCGCATCCGACGTTTGTGACACGCCGGAATTTTGCCCGGGCAACGGCCCGGCCTGTCCGCGCGACGGGTTCGCCGGCCAGGGCACGGTTTGTCGCGCTGCCAATGGCGAATGCGACGCGGTGGAGACCTGTACGGGTGTTTCGGCCGCGTGTCCGCCCGACGGCTTTGCCCCGCCGATGCTATGCCGGGCCTCGGCCGGTCCGTGCGATCAAGAAGAGCTGTGCACGGGTTCCGGGCCGAATTGCCCGCCGGATTCGTTCTTGCCGAATGGAACAACTTGCCGGATGTCGGCCGGCGTCTGTGACGTGACCGAAGTTTGCACGGGCAGCTCGGCAAACTGCCCGCCAGACGGGTTCCAGCCCGGCACGACCACATGCCGGGCCGCCGCGGATGTCTGCGACGTCGCGGAGCTTTGTACCGGGTCGTCGGCCAATTGCCCGCCGGATGCGTTCCAGCCGAGTACGACCATTTGCCGCGCGTCGGCCGGCGTTTGCGACGTCGCGGAGACTTGCACCGGCTCTTCGACGCCTTGCCCGCCGAACGGGTTCCAGCCCAACACGGTTGTGTGCCGGGAGGAGGCGGGTGTTTGCGACGCGGAGGAACGCTGCACCGGCTCCAGCGCTGATTGTCCGCCGGATGTGTCGGATCCGCCCGGAACGCCCTGCACCAGCGACGGCGACGAATGCACGGATGACGCGTGCGATGCCGCCGGGCAATGCGCCCACCCGGAGAGCGGCGAGTGCGGGGCCTGCTGTCTGGGTGTTGACGAGTGCATCGACGGCGTAGGGCAGTTGACTTGCCAGAGTCAGCAGGGCGTCTTCTTAGGCCCGGGGACGAGCTGCGCGGCGCAGGGCGATACTTGCTCGGCTTTGACCCTGATACCGACCGTGTCGCAGTGGGGTCTCCTGGTTCTAACGCTGTTGCTGTTAACCGCCGGGAAGTTGTACTTCCGGTTCCGGTCTGTATCAGCCGGCGTACGATAGACGACATTTAGCCCGCGTCTCGGCACTGCCGGCGTGATAGCAGAATGCCGAGGCGCGGCTAACAGGCCGTTAATAGCGCCGCCCTTTTTCGAGGGGGCGGCGCCTCTTTTTTGAAGGGGGGAGGGCTTGGTGCCTTAGTTCGCTCCTTCAGCGCATCAGCCACTTGAACAGCTTGAGGATTCCCTGGCTCCATGCCACACGATGCGTTACACCGGTGGCGCGATCCGATTCGCTTTTGTGCGCCAGGTACCAACGATAAGAACGGATAAGGGCTTCGCTATTGCTACACCGAGGGCGCCATCCGAAGTGTCGCTCGATCTTCTCCGTGCTCACGTAGCTGTCCTTGTCGGCCGTGCCGTACACCCATTTGTAGAGGGGTGAGACTCTTAAGGATTCGAAAAGAGCCAGGGCCGGTTTGACCAGCCAAGCCGGAGTCCCCACCGGCCGGGCCCCCGTGCCCGCGAAATCGCAGAGTGTCTGGAGATCCTCGCGGACGGTCCCGAACTCGTTGGCGCCGACGTTAAACGTGTCGTTGGCCCTCTGGGCGTCTGCCGTCACACACAGATAGATCGCGTCGGCCAGATCTTCCACTTCGAGCAATTGATAGCGGTTGCTTCCCGAACCGATCATCGGAATCCGGCATCCGCTCTCCACCCAGTCGTAAAGGATTTGAAAGACCCCCAACCTCCCCGTGCCTACGAAAGTCTTGGGCCGAAGGATTGGCACGCACAGCCCCATGTCACGGAATTCCCGGCAGATTCGTTCGCCTTCGATCTTGGTATTCCCGTACGCACCGACGCCTACCAGCGGATCATCTTCCAAGATGGGGTGTTTCTCGGGAACGCCGTAGACGGCCGTGGAGCTGACGAAGACGACTCGGGCAACGCCGGCCTTTTGAGCAGCTTCCAGCACATTCCGCGTGCCGTTGAGGTTGACGTCGTAGATCAACTTTCTGCCCCAAAGGGGCAACGCCGCCGCCGCATGGATCACGGCGCCGCATGGGTGTTTCGCGAACACGGCGGCCAACGCCTCGGGGTCGCGCGTATCGGCCTGGCAAAAAATGGTCCCCTGCGGATACTCGGTCTCGTCGAAAGCGGCGATATCCAGCGTTACCGAAGTGACCCCGTATCCCGCAAGCCGATTGGCCAGATGGTAGCCCAGGAAGCCGGCCCCGCCGGTGATGAGAAAGACCTTCGACCCGCTCACGCTTGGTATTTCGGCATTCCGCTGCCTGTGCTATCGGGCCGGGGTCGCGTGGATGTCGATGGCCGTATCAAAGCAGAAAAGCCCGTGGATCGAAATCAAGGCATCGATATCGGGGAAGTTAGATCCTCCGACAACCCAGCCACTGTCGTAATGCGTAAGCGGCTCATCGCCGACCCGCAGGTCGAGACTCACTTGATGCTGCACGGCGAATTCCCCGCCAACCCGGTAGATTCCGAAGCCGCTGATGGGCGTCTTCGGCGGAAACCCAGGTACGGATGCCACCACCCACCGGACGTCGACAACCGCAAACTCGCGGAACAAGGAGTTTTCCCATGACTCAACCAGCGAAAACGTCCCGGTAACGAGTTGTGGTTCGCCCGACGGGCAATCACAAGGCTCAAAACAGCCGCGAACAAACGCGGTTTCCGGGGCAAGCCCATAGTCCACGATTTCTTCCCGTGGCACGGGTGCGGCCATGACTTCGATGACCGTGTCAAAACAATACATGCCATGAATGGATAGGGTCACACTGATGAAAGGCAACCCTCGCCCGCTCACCACCCCGCTGTCGAAATGCTCGACCGGCAGGTCCCCCACGGCCAGGTCCAACTCCAGGCGATGGGTAGGTACCGGTCCCCCGCTGACTCGATACGTCCCCGAACCGGTGATGCGTAATTCCGGCGGTTGATAGACGCTTACGGTCCAGTTGACGTCCTCCACGGCGAAGACGCGGTAGGGCCCTTCGCGCCCAATGAATCGCAACACAAATGTTCCCCGGACCGGCCCCCATTGAATGATGGGGCAAAGGCAAAAACCGAAGCAACCTTTCTGAAAGTCGCTGCCTTCCGCGAGCTGATAGACCCGACCTCCCCTCACCGTCGGCGTGACCGCTACAACACCCGAAGATGCCCCCGAATTCACCCGACCCGGCCCGAATGCCATTAGCTGCGATTCCAGGCCACTAACGATCAAGAGGGTCCCAAAGATCGTTCGCCTCACGATAAGTCTCCCAGCAGCGCGCCTCACTCAAAGTGACTTCTGAGATTCCCGTCTACCACACAAGTGGCGTTCTGTCAATCGGAGTAGGAGTACGAGGAACTCACATTGGGCCTCGCGGGCGGGGCTGTCGATGACCACGCCACGCGTTTTTTCCGACGAGCAGCTATGCACACTACACGTTCTCTATCGGGCTTCCCGCCCGGCCCCCCCTAATTAAGCCGATACATCGTCGTCGAAAGTGCGAGTTTCCACCGGCGAAACGCCGAAAAGTCCGTATCCCACCTCACTTCCCGCAGACTTTTTAGAGCCTGCGCCGGTTAAAGTCTCGCTAGCAACCGGAGAACTGCAATTCGACTTATCGGTCTCTCATTTGAGAGAATCCTGTTATTGCTTGAACAGTTCATCTTACCCAGAAACGTGGTGCGCCTCGGTTCGCCGGCAAGGGGGAAGGACCCATCCGTAGTGCACCCGGCGATTTTTGCAGAGAGGGCATTTGCGTTCATGACGCTTTTTGCTGCAAGGGCAACGAAGATGGCACCGACCGGAAGGAATGCAGCACAAGGAAATCCACTGGTGTCCGCGACGGCGGATTGGTTCCGCCGCGGACTGAAACCGCAGGCCGCTCGTTCGGACAAGTTTCTGGTCGCTGACCGACTGCATCTGGCTCGAGGTCATGCGCGAAGAGAACGTGACCGACGCCCTCACTTAGGATCAAGGCCCCGAGCAGGCAGGCTTCGGGCCTTGCTGCGGTCTCCGCCGACGGTAGGTTGCCATCAAACCACCTGATCTTAGCGGCGATACCTCCGACCGCGGCGTCGGATTCAGGTCCGATTTTCACGCGACGCGTGCTCGAATACTATCCTGCACCGGTTGCGAGTCGGTCGTCATGGTGATACAAAGGCAGGCGGTCAAAGGAAAGTTCGGAGACCAAGCTTTCGAGCGGTCCTATTACCGATTCGGAATCGGGAGGTGTTGCCATGCTCAAAGCGCCACCGCTGTCGGGTCATTGGGCGGTACGCACAAGTGTGCTCGTTTTTGTCGGCTGCCTCAACTACGCCGGATGGGCGGCTTTCGGTGAGACTATTCGCGAGTTGAGGCCGATCGATGTCGAAAAGGCCAACCAACTCCGCGAGGATTTGAGGCAGATGATCGCCCTGGCCCGCGACCAGGTGTTCCCGGCCCTGGTCAACATCCGGGTGATTACGGTGTTGTACTATGACGGCAAGGATGAAAAAGGGCAGGCCGTCGGCAGTGGCACGATCATCTCCAAGGATGGCTACGTTCTGACGAATTACCACGTCGTGGACAACGGCAAGAAGTTCAAATGCACGCTGGCGGACAAACAGGAGATCACCGCGGAATTGGTGGGAGAAGATCCATTGACCGATTTGGCCGTGCTCAAAATCGACCTCAGCGAATTGAAAGACCCCAACACCGACCTGCCCGTCGCCCGGCTAGGCGACTCGGACGAGGTGCAGACTGGAGATACGGTGATGGCCATGGGCAGTCCGTGGGCCCTTTCTCGTTCGGTTACCTTGGGGATCGTCGCCAACACCGAGCGGGTATTGGCCGCCACCGACGACGAGGCCGGTGAAATGCGCTTCGACCGGGACCAGCGAACCGGCATCTTCAACCGGTGGATTCAACACGACGCCTCCATTAGTCCGGGTAATAGCGGCGGTCCGCTGGTCAACCTCAAAGGCGAGCTCATCGGGGTCAACACGCGGGGCGCGTTTTTCGGCGGGGACATGGGCTTTGCCATACCCAGCAACGTGGCCAAGGCCGTGGCCGCCAAGCTCATCGAGCACAAGGAGGTTCCGCGAAGCTGGTTCGGCTTTTCCCTGAAGTCGATCAAGAAATCCGGCTACAAAGAAGGCGTGCTGGTCAACTCTATCGACAAGGACGGGCCGGCGCAGAAAGCCGGCCTGCAAGCCGGCGACGTAATTCTATCCATCGACGGCGAGCCCATCACGGTGTGGTTCCCCGAAGAGGTGCCGCCGCTACAGAAGCGCTTGGCCGACTACGCCATCGGAACGACCGTGACGGTCACTTACAAGCGCGGCGACGAAACCAAAGAAGCGAAAGTCGTCACCGAGAAGCTGCAAAAAGATCGGGGCGACGAGGCCGCCTTCCGCGCCTGGGGCATGGTGGCCGTGGACCTGACCGTCAACATGGCCCGGGAGCGAAGGCTGGATACCACCGAAGGCGTTCTCGTCGATAGCGTTCGCAGCGGGAGTCCCGCCGAAGTGGCCGAACCACCCCTGATGGAGGGCGACTTGCTCCGCTCCATCGATGGTGAGCCGGTGAAAAACCTCTCCGCCCTGATGGAGCGGTATGACAAAATCATGAAGGCCGAGCAGCTTCCCGAATACCTGCTGATTGAATTCGATCGCCGCGGGATGAACCAGTTGACCCTGCTGAAACCCAAACCCGAAAAGGATCCCGATCCACCGCGCGAGGTGGGCAAAGCTTGGATCGGGGTGGCCGTCCAGCCGGTCGTCACGAAGCTGGCCGCCCAGATCGGCCGGCCCGAGGCCCTAGGTTTTCGCATCACCCGGGTCTATCCGCGGACGATCGCCGCACAGGCGGATTTGCAAGTAGGCGATATCATTTTGTCACTCAACGGTGAGCGGCTCAAGCCCAAGGGCATGCAGGACGCGGGCATGTTTCACCGTCAGGTCCGCAGGCTGGACATCGAGACAGCTGCGGCCCTGACCCTGCTGCGCGACGGCCAGTCTAAAGACGTGGCCGTCAAGCTCGAACAGACACGCCGGACCCCGGAAGAGGCTCGGCGGGACAAGAACCGCGATTTCGAATTGACCGTCCGCGAGATTACCTTCTTCGACCGCGACGAAAACCGTTGGGACGATTCCGTGACCGGCGTGATCGTGGAGCAGATCGAGCGCGCCGGCTGGGCCCAACTGGGCGGCATTCAGCCGCGCGACCTGATCCAGCGGATCGACGAGTTCGTAATCGGAAACCTGGACGACTATCGAACGGCCATCGAGCAGATCACCAAGCGCCAAGCAAAGCGCGCGGTGTTCGTCGTGCTCCGCGGCGTTCGTACCCACTTCCAGTATGTGGAACCGGATTGGAGCCCGAGCACCGCGCGCGGCGACCGGGCGGGCAAGAGTGAGGAGTAATACGATGCAGTCGGGAAGTTTTTTTCGGAATTCAGGGCAATGGCTCGCCGTGGTTCTCGCGTGCCTCCCTGGTGCGGCGCAGGCCGCGGAAACGGGCGGTCATCGGAAGATCCTGAGCGACAAAGGCTCGGCCCTGGTGACCGTCAAGTTTCTACTCAAGGCGAATATGGGGCCGATGGGCGGCGAAACCGAGCAGGAAAATGAGATCACCGGCGTGATGATCGACCCGAAGGGGGTGGCCCTTTGTTCCAACACGCAACTGGGCGGCTTCATCGGGATGATCAAGCGAATGATCGGACCGATGATGGGGGAAATCACCGCCACGCCGACGGATTTGAAGGTTCTCGTAGGCGAGGACACCGAAGGCAGAGAGGCCGAGCTGGTGGCGCGCGACTCCGAGCTCGACCTCGCCTGGGTGCGAATCAAGCAGCCCGGTGAGAAGGCCTATGACTTCATCGATCTTTCCAAAGGAGTTGGGGCCGAAGTGGGTCAGCCGATCGTCACTTTGCGGCGGATGGGCAAGTACTTCGCCCGAGTCGCCGTGGCCGCGGATGCCTACATCGGCGGAACTACCACGAAGCCGCGCAACCTGCTCGTGCCGACGACGGGCACGGCCGGCGTGCTGGGTGTTCCCGTATTTACACCCGACGGCCAATTGATCGGCGTGACCATCCTACAAGTGCCGGAATCCGAAGATACCGAACCAAACCCCATGGCCATGCTCAGCGGCATGATGTCCGGGATGCAAGACGCGATGTCCGGCTTGATTCTCCCCGCTGCGGATGTGGCCAAGGCCACGGCCAGAGCCCTGGAGAACGCCGGAAAAAAATAGGTCCGCACGCCAGACCGTTCGAAGGCTAGTGTTCTTTGCCTTGATATTCGCGCGTGTCGGTCGTCACGCGGATCTTGTCGCCGGTTTTGATGAACAGGGGAACCTGAATGACGATGCCGCTGGAAAGCTTGGCCTCCTTTTGAATGTTGCTCCCCCCGCCGATGTGCTCCACCGGAGCAGTGTCGGCGATGGTCATTACGATGACCGGGGGTAGCTGGAGGGAGACCGGTTGGCCGTCGACCGCTAGAAACCGATAGGACTCGCCCTCCGTGAGGAAGTCCATTCCAAAGCCCAGGAGAGCCGCGTCGAAAGAGTATTGCTCGAACGATTCCGTGTCCATGAAAACTCGCTGGTGGCCGGCCGGGTAGAGGTATTGCATGTGCCGGACTTCGGCGTTCACCTCCTCGATTTTGCCTAGCTCGTCCAGCGTCCGATCGACGGCGTGGCCGGACTTGATATCCCGCAACTTCACGTGCACGGTCGGCCGCTGCTTGCCCGACTGGGCGACTTTGAAGTCCAGGACGGTGTAGAGATGCCCGTCATGGCGTATGACAGACCCGCGATGAAGTTGATCCGTTCGTGACATCGTTGCTCTTAAAGCCTCCGCCTATTTCCCTTCATCCCCTCCCTTTCATGTTCTTGGCACGCGAGGCCGACCATTTCGACCAGCGTTTCCAATTCCGCTTCCCCAATCGTGCGGAGGTCAAAACAAATGCACTCATCCCGGACCCGCGCGATGACGGGCGTGCCGGCGTCGCGAAGCAACGCGACCATCCGGTCCACGGAAGTACGGGCGGGCCGCCATTGCACCACGACGGTGGGAATCTCTTCGGCGGGTAACGAGCCGCCGCCCGCGAAGCCCACATCCGAGCAAACGTAGAATTGTTCCCCGGAAATCGCGGAGGATAGTTGCTCCGCCAGCTTCTGGGCGCGTCGAGCTAGGTTGTCGGCCGATTCCGTGAGCATGGCCAGAGTAGGAATTTCCGAGGCGGGATCAGCGGATTCGGTATAAGCATGCAGCGTGGCCTCCAGGGCGAGCAGCACGAGCTTGTCGAGCCGATAGGTGCGCATCAGGGGGTTGGCTTCGAGTCGTTCGACGAGCGCCCTCTTACCCACGACGATCCCGCACTGCGGGCCGCCAAGAAGTTTGTCTCCCGAAAAACAGACTAGATCCGCACCGGCAGCGATGGAATCACGGGCCAATGGCTCGTGAGGCAGCCCGAATGAGGTCAAGTCGACCAGCGCCCCGCTGCCCAGATCGTCCAGCACAAGCAAGTTGCGTCGCCTGCCCAGTTCGCTCAATTCTGCAATACCCACCTCTTCCGTAAACCCGACGACTCGATAGTTGCTCGGATGAACTCGCATGAGCATGGCCGTACGTTCGTTGACGGCTCGATCGTAATCGGCGATGCGCGTTCGATTCGTCGTGCCCACCTCGCGGAGGATCGCCCCGCCGGCGGACATGATGTTGGGCAGCCGGTAACTGCCGCCGATCTCCACCAGCTGGCCTCGGGAGACGACGACTTCGCGACCAGCGGCGAATGTTTGCAGGATCAGCAGCGTGGCCGCGGCATTGTTGTTGACCACCGTGGCCGATTCGGCCCCGGTCAGCTCAACGAGCCGCCCGGCCACGTGTGCCGTTCGATGGCCGCGCGATCCGGTGTCCAAGTCGAATTCGAGGTTGCAATAGCCGGAGGCCCCTTCCGCGATGGCTTCGATGGCCGCCTGTGAGAGTGGCGCCCGCCCCAGCCCGGTATGAAGCACGATGCCCGTGGCGTTAATCACCCTCCGCAACGACGGCGTGGAGCGCTGCACCAGGACTTGCTCGGCGCGTGCGATCAACTCGTGCTCGTCCACCGGTTGGGTGATCTTACCGGCTAGAATAGCTTGCCGGATGTCCTGGACCGCTGCCTGCAACGCGGCGATCACGGCATTGCGCGGCAACCCGTGCAGCCACTCGCCGACCGCTCCGTCCTCCAACAACGCCGAAATGGACGGCAGCGATCGCAGAAGCTTCTGATGCGTTTCCGAAAGCATCACCGACACGCATCACGTGTATATTGCGCCGCTGCTTTTTTCAAGCCGGCTTTTCGCATTTTGACAAGGGCTGTCATCCAACCCCCCCCCTGGATGGGCTTGGGAAGGAGGGTTTGAGTCCCCAATTGGTAACGTTGCACGCGACGTAGTTGTATAATGTCGATGGGGTCGTTAATAATAAGTGGGGTTAAGGACACGGGAATTCAAAAGTCCTTGTAAGGAGGTCGGCGTTGTTTTCGTCATGGTTCCTAGGTACGGTCGCTTGGTTTGCCGCGGCTTGGCCGCTGCAGGCAGAACCCAACGTGGAGGCCGAAGTGGCTGAGGCAGGCCGAAAATTCGCCCTGCTCCAGGCCGATGGGGACTTCCACGAAGCGGGCAAAATGATCAGCGAGTATTTGGTGCAGCGGTTTTCTCCGGCGACGCTGCAACAAACCTGGGCATCCCAATCGAGAAACCTCGGCTACTTCAAGGACGTGGCAAGTGCCAAAGCCACGGTCAAGGGCCGTCAGCGTTATGTGGACGTGGAGTGTGAATGGCAACGCGGCCGCCGGTCCATGCAATT
>Ga0187892_10004006_pt1 | contig 25646 bp, 26 predicted proteins | sample MA1701073metaG_FD_139345 | JGI IMG/M metagenome (GOLD analysis project Ga0187892, IMG submission 139345) | Bio-ooze microbial communities from a basaltic lava cave in the Kipuka Kanohina Cave System on the Island of Hawaii, USA - MA170107-3 metaG ... | reverse complement strand
TGTTCTGCGTGCCGTCGAGATCGCGCAAGCGCCGATCGATCCCGCGCTGGTCGGCGGCGTCCACGCCCGAGAGCGCCTTGCGAATCTCGCCGTTTACCGCTTCGACCGCCTTTTTGACACCTTTGCCGCCATACCGGGGGCCTCCGTCCCGAAGCTCATGCGCTTCATGCGCGCCGGTCGAGGCGCCCGAAGGAACAGCGGCGCGGCCGTGATGGCCGTCCTCGAGGACGACATCGACCTCCACGGTCGGGTTGCCGCGACTGTCGAGAATTTCCCGGCCTATGATCGTGCCGATTGCGGTCATGGGGGTCCTCCGTTGTCGGGTTGATTGCCACGCACGCCCGTGACACGCTCGCCCTTTCCGCGGGTTTCTATCGGGTTCAAGGGGGAGTGCAAGGGTTTTGGGGTAAGGAGACAGCGCGATGCCGGACATGCAAACCTATCGTGGCGGCTGCCATTGCGGCCGCGTTCGCTATCAGGTCGCGACCAATCTCGAGCCCGTGTTCTCGTGCAACTGCTCGATCTGCCAGAAGCGCGGTGCGCTTTGGACCTATGTGACACCGGCGGAATTCGAGCTGCTCTCGGGACAAGACGAACTTTCCGATTATCAGTTCAACAAGAAAACCATCCACCACCTGTTCTGCCGGAATTGCGGAATTTCGTCCTTCGCCACGGGGCGCGGCGAAGACGGCAGCGAAGGTGTCGGCATCAATGTGCGCTGCCTCGAAGGGGTGGAGATCGAGGCGCTGGCGCTTACGCCCTTCGACGGCAAGAGCCTATGACGAAAGAAATTTCAGGCTCAGCGTTGGTGCTCTTTTCCGGAGGGCAAGACTCGACCGTCTGCCTCGGCTCAGCGCTCGACCGCTACGGCAGAGTCGAGACTGTCGGCTTCGATTACGGCCAGCGCCACGGCGTGGAGCTTGGATGCCGCGAGCGCGTCCGGCATGCGATTGCGCGCAGCTTTCCGGACTGGGGAGCGCGGCTCGGACCCGACCATGTCATCGACATTTCGAGCTTCGGCGCCATCGGCGAAACCGCGCTCACCTCGGGTGCCGAGATCGAAATGCTCGCCTCAGGCCTGCCCTCGACCTTCGTGCCGGGGCGCAACCTCCTGTTCTTCGTGTATGCGGCGGCGCTCGGCTACAGGCGCGGACTGTTCACGCTGGTCGGCGGCATGTGCGAGACGGATTTCTCCGGCTATCCCGACTGCCGCGACGCAACGCTTCGCGCGCTCGAACAGGCGATCAGGCTCAGCACCGAGATTCCCTTCACCATCGAGACGCCGCTGATGTGGCTCACAAAGGCGCAGACCTGGACGCTTGCCGAGCGGCTCGGTGGGGAGGCCTTCGTCGATCTTATCGTCGAGGAAACCCACACCTGCTATCGCGGCGAGCGGGGACAGCGTCACCCTTGGGGCTATGGTTGCGGGACCTGCCCCGCTTGCGAGCTCCGCGCCAAGGGTTTCGACGCGTGGCAGGCCGCGCGCGCGAGCGCTGAGGCCGTTTCCCGCTGAGTTCCGCCGAGCGCTTCGCACTTGTTCTCGGCGCGGTTAGGGACCAAGTTCCAGCCATGTATGCGGTCAAGGAAATCTACTACACGCTCCAGGGCGAAGGGATGCAGACCGGCCGGGCGGCCGTGTTCTGCCGCTTCGCCGGCTGCAATCTCTGGTCGGGCCGCGAAGAGGACCGCGCCGCCGCCACGTGCAATTTCTGCGACACCGACTTTGTCGGGACCGACGGGCCTGGCGGCGGCAAGTTCGCCGAAGCCCTCGACCTGGCGCGCGCGTGCCGCGCCGCTTGGCGCGGCAATTCAGGCACGCCGCCTTACGTCGTGCTGACCGGCGGCGAGCCGATGCTCCAAGTCGATGAGCCTCTGATTGCGGCGCTGCAAGCGCAAGGCTTCGAGGTCGCGATCGAGACCAACGGCACCCTGCCGGTGCCGCGCGCGATCGATTGGATCTGCGTGAGCCCGAAGGCAGACGCGCCGCTCAGGCAGCGATGGGGCGATGAGCTGAAGCTCGTCTACCCGCAAGAGGAACTCGACCCGCGCAACTTCGAGGGACTCGACTTCGCCCATTTCCTCCTCCAGCCCAAGGACGAGGGCGAGAAGTCGGCGAGCCATCTCGGCGGGGCAATAGACTATTGCCGCGCCCATCCGAAATGGCGCCTGAGCCTGCAGACGCACAAGCTGCTCGGGCTGCCCTAAGCCCTGGCCTGCCTAAGAAAAATCCCCTAAACGAGGGCCCATGCGCATCTACAAGGAATTCGGCTTCGAGGCCGCCCACTTCCTTCCCTCGGCCCCGCCGGGCCATCCCAATGCGAGGGTCCACGGACACTCATTCAGGGTGCGCGTGACCATCGACGGCGAGGCCGATGGCAAGACGGGTCTCGTCATGCCCTTCGATGAGGTCGAGGCGGCTCTCGGCGACGTGCGCGAGGCGCTCGACCACCGCTTGCTCAACGAAGTCGAGGGACTGTCCCTGCCAACGCTCGAGCGGATCGCCATGTGGCTGTGGGACCGCTTGCATAACCGGCTGCCGGGCCTTGCCGAGGTCGAGGTGGCACGCGAGTCATGCCGTGAAGGCTGCGTCTATCGCGGCCCGCGCCCGAAGCTTGCGGCGGAGTGACGGCGATGGCGCGCAAGGTCAGCGGACTGAAGCAGCTCGGCGCCAGGGCACCGCTGCCCAAGACGCCGGCAGAGGCGGAGCTCGAGCGCGTGCCAAACCCACATCCCGACACGGTCTACGTCACCCGCTTCACCTGCCCTGAATTCACCTGCCTCTGCCCGATCACAGGACAGCCCGACTTCGCCCATTTCGTCATCGACTACGCGCCGCGCGCTTGGCTGCTGGAATCGAAGTCGCTCAAGCTCTATCTCGCGAGCTTCCGCAACACTGGCGCCTTCCACGAGGACGCGACCATCGCCATCGGCAAGCGTGTCGTCGAGCTGATCGATCCCGCCTGGCTCAGGATCGGCGGCTACTGGTATCCGCGCGGCGGCATACCCATCGACGTGTTTTGGCAGCACGGCACGCCGCCTGACGGCGTGTGGATTCCCGACCAGGGAGTCGAGCCCTATCGCGGCAGGGGCTAGCCTTGAAACTCAAGTCCCCTCTCCCGCGAGGGGAGAGGGATGAGTCCGCGACAGCATCGATATTCCCCCTCACGTTTTCCTTGTCATTGCCCGGCTTGACCGGGCAATCCAGTAACCCCTGCGGTCTGGGGACAGCCAAGGATGGTGAGTACTGGATTCCCGCTTTCGCGGGAATGACACCTGCAATCGTGCAGGGCCGGGCCCGGCAATGAACTCGCTCAATGAGAAGAGATCGGCGGTAGAGCACGGTGCCGGAAGGCGGGTGGCGGCGGACTCGGCACCCTCTCCCGCGAGGGGAGAGGGTTTGAGTGTACAGGTCGCGTCGATCTCCCATCTCCCGTTGCGAGAGATCCCTCCTCACCAAGGGGAGAGATGATTTCCGCGCCGCAGAGCAATCCGTCATTCCGGCGAAAGCCGGAATCCAGAAGCGGCATGCACTGCGTTTGTGAGCCTGGATACCGGCTTCCGCCGGTATGACGCGTTAGGATGCGTCGACATTTAGGTGTCCGCCAGCGGCTGTGATGAGCTAGCGGCGCTTCACCAGACGGTCGATCTCGATCAGCTCCTTGAGCAGGGGCTCGAGCGCGGCGAGCGGCAGCATATTGGGACCGTCTGACGGCGCGCGATCCGGATCCTGATGCGTCTCGATGAAGAGCCCGGCGACGCCGACAGCCACGGCGGCACGCGCAAGCACGGGCACGAAGCGCCGCTCGCCCCCGCTCGCCGTTCCCTGCCCTCCCGGCTGCTGCACCGAATGGGTGGCGTCGAAGATCACCGGCGCGCCGGTCTCGGCGAGGATCGGAAGCGCGCGCATGTCCGAGACGAGCGTGTTGTAGCCGAAGGAAACGCCGCGCTCGGTGACGAGCACGTTAGGATTGCCGGTGCCGATGAGCTTAGCCACGACATTCTTCATGTCCCATGGCGCAAGGAACTGGCCCTTCTTGACGTTGACGGGCTTGCCGGTGCGCGCCGCGGCAATAAGGAGATCGGTCTGGCGGCAGAGGAACGCGGGAATTTGCAAGAGATCGATCGCAGCCGCCACGGGCGCACATTGCTCGACCTCATGCACGTCGGTGGTGACGGCGAGGCCGACGCTCTCCCTGATCTCGGCGAGAATGGGGAGCGCCGCGGCAAGTCCGAGCCCGCGGCCGCTTGCGGCGCTCGTTCGGTTCGCCTTGTCGAAGGAGCTCTTGTAGACGAGGCCGATCTTGAGCCTTGCCGCGATCTCCTTGAGTGCCGCCGCCGTTTCGAGCGCATGCGCCCGGCTCTCGAGCGTGCAAGGGCCGGCGATCAAGGCGAACGGCAAGGCATTGCCGAACTTCGCGTTTCCGGCCTTAACGACCGCGCTCGGGCCGGGCTTCATGGCTTCGTTCATGGCCGGACCATGGGACCCCTGAGCTTAAGCGTCAACAGGGGTGGCCGGGCGCGCATGGGCAAGAGCGCCGCCGATATAGGTGGCACGAACCGCCCGCTCGTCGCCGAGCGTCATGAGGATAAACAAGGTCTCTTCGAGAGACTGCGACCGCGCCGTGCGAAAAGCGAGAAGAGGTGTCGCGGCCGGGTCGAGCACGACGAGATCGGCCTCCCGTCCCGGCCGAAGCGAGCCGATGCGATCGTCGAGATCGAGCGCGCGTGCGCCGCCAAGCGTGGCGAGGTAGAGCCCTTCGAACGCGGTAATCGGCGCGGCGTTCAGCGCCGCAACCTTGTAGGCGGCGTTCAAGGTCGCAAGTTGGGAGAAGCTGGTGCCGGCGCCGATATCGGTGCCGATACCGACATGGATCGGACGGTTCCTGTCCTTCGCGTGACGCAAGCGGAACAGGCCGCTGCCGAGGAACATGTTCGAGGTCGGGCAATGGGCGATCGAAGCCTCGCGCTCATGGCAGCGGCAAAACTCGGACTCGGAGAACCAGATGGCGTGACCGAGAACCGCGCGGCGTCCGATCAATCCGTAATGCTCGTACACGTCGAGGAAGTCCTTCCTCTCAGGGAAGAGCTTGGCGATGAAGGCCAACTCCTCTTGGGTCTCGGCGATGTGAGTCTGCACATGCAGCCGCGGATGCTCACGCCACAAGGAGCCCGCCGCTTCGAGCTGGGCCGGCGTGCTTGAGCCTGCCCAACGCGGGGTGATGGCATAGAGCAGGCGCCCCTTGCCGTGCCATTTGCCGATCAGCGCCTTGGACTGGTCGTAGCCAGTCTTGGCCGTGTCGCGTAACGCTTCGGGGACGTTGCGGTCCATCATGCATTTGCCGGCAATCATCCGCATGTTGCGTTTCTCGGCCTCGGCAAACAGCGCATCGACCGATTGCGGATAGACGGCGCAATAAACTGAGGCCGTCGTGGTGCCGTTGCTAAGAAGCGTGTCGCAGAAGAACGACGCGACCGCGCGCGCGTGGGCTTCGCCGGCAAAGCCCTCCTCGACCGGATAGACATAGTCGCAGATCCAATCGAGCAGGCGCTTCCCCGGCGCGGCGATGATGCCGGTCTGCACGTAGTGGATGTGGGCGTCGATGAAGCCGGCGGAGATAATGCAACCGGAATAGTCCGTAATCGGCACATCGGCCGGGAGCTCACGCCTCAGACTGTGATAAGGCCCGAACGCCTCGATCGACCCGTCGCGGCAGACGAGGAGTCCGTCGCTCTCCTGCGTCACGGCCTCGTCGGGGTCGACGAGGAACGGATCGCCCGTAAAGGACACGAGCGTGCCGCGTAACGCGATCCTCGAAGCAGGTTGCACCCGCGGCATCGTGCGGAACATTGCTCCCTAGGCTCCGACCGCCTCGTCTGGCATCATGGCGCATCGCTCAGGGGGGACACCATCATGAAAAAGGCAATTGCGGAATTCATCGGCACTTTTGCGCTCGTGCTTGTCGGCTGCGGGGCTGTCGCAATCTCAGGATTGGGGAGCGAACAGAGCGCCATCGCCATCTTCGGTATTGCCGCAGCCTTCGGCCTGACCATTGTCGCCATGGCTTACGGCATCGGCCAAGTTTCGGGCTGCCACATCAACCCGGCGGTGAGCCTCGGCGTTCTGGTCGCGGGCCGGATGACCCCGTCGGATTTCATCACCTACGTGATCGCGCAGGTGCTTGGCGCCATTGCCGGCGCGGCCGTGCTCTATCTCATCATGACGGGCAAGGCCTCTGGCTGGGACGGAGGGCTCGGGCAAAACGGCTGGGGACCTGGCTATCTCGGCGAGTTCAACCTCGCCTCCGCCTTCCTCTACGAGGTCATCGGCACCTTCCTGTTCCTGATCTGCATCCTCGGTGTGACGCAGAGGGGTGCACCGGTCGGCCTTGCCGGGCTCGCCATCGGTCTGACCTTGATCGCGATTCACTTGTGGGGCCTCAAGATCACCGGCACCTCGCTCAACCCCGCGCGCTCGCTCGGGCCCGCGCTGATCGGCGCCGGCACCAACCCAGGCGCTCTCGGTCAGGTGTGGCTGTTCATCGTCGCACCGCTGATTGGCGCGGGGATCGCCGGCGTCTTGTTCAAGTCCGGCGGCATCCTTGCGGCAGATGACGTCATCCCCGAGCGAGGCGGAGCGACATCAGACGTTCCGCCCGCGGCGTCTGCCCCGCGCAAGCGCCGCTAACCGCAAGAACGGAGCCGGTTACACCAGCCGGCTCTGGTCCACCGCGGCGCCGATAAACGAGGCGAAGAGCGGATGCGGACTGAAGGGCCGCGATTTCAGTTCGGGGTGGAACTGCACGCCGATGAACCAAGGGTGATCGGGGACCTCGACGATCTCCGGCAGCAGCCCGTCGGGCGAAAGGCCGGAGAAGCGCAAGCCCGCCGCTTCGAGCTTGTTGCGGTAGCGCATGTTCACCTCGTAGCGATGCCGGTGGCGCTCGGAGATGCGGGTCGTGCCGTAGATCTCGGCGATCTTGCTGCCCTTGGCGAGCACCGCGTCATAGGCGCCGAGCCGCATGGTGCCGCCGAGATTGCCGTTCGACTGCCGCTTCTGCAGCTCCTCGCCCCTCATCCACTCGGTCATGAGGCCGATGACCGGCTCCTCGGTCGGGCCGAATTCGGTCGAGTTCGCCCCTTCGATGCCGGCCTCGCGCGCCGCGTCGATCACCGCCATCTGCATGCCGAAACAAATGCCGAAATAGGGCACGCGGCGGTCGCGCGCGTAACGCGCCGCCCTGATCTTGCCTTCGGCGCCGCGCTCGCCGAATCCGCCTGGAACCAGGATACCGTGCACGTCCTCCAGATAGGCTGACGCGTCCTCGCTCTCGAAGGTCTGCGACTCGATCCATTGCAGGTTCACTTTCACCTTGTTGGCGATGCCACCATGGACGAGGGCTTCGTTGAGCGACTTATAGGCGTCCTTCAGCCCGGTATATTTGCCGACGACCGCCACGGTCACTTCGCCGTCGGGATTGGCAAGCGTCTGAGCAATCTCGCGCCAGCGGTCGAGGTCGGGCTCAGGCGCCGAGGTGATGCCGAAGGCGGCCAAGACCTCGCGGTCGAGGCCTTCGGCGTGGTAGGCGACCGGTACGTCGTAGATGCTGTGAACGTCGAGCGCCTGAATGACCGCTTCGGGGCGGACATTGCAGAACAGCGCGATCTTGCGCCGCTCGTCCTTGGGCAGCGGCCGGTCGGTGCGGCATAGCAGGACATCGGGCTGGATGCCGATCGAGCGAAGCTCCTTCACCGAATGCTGCGTGGGTTTGGTCTTGAGCTCGCCCGCGCTCGGAATGAAGGGGACCAGCGTCAGATGGATGAATGCGGTCGATCCGCGCGGCAATTCGTTGCCGAGCTGGCGGATCGCCTCGAAGAACGGCAAGCCTTCGATATCGCCGACCGTGCCGCCGATCTCGCACAGCACGAAGTCCACGCCCTCGTTGCCGGAGGTGATGAAGGCCTTGATGGCGTCGGTGACGTGGGGGATGACCTGCACGGTCGCGCCGAGATAATCCCCGCGGCGCTCCTTGGCGATGATCTCCTGGTAGAGCCTCCCCGTGGTGATGTTGTCGGCTTGGCTCGCGGGGCGGCCGGTGAAGCGCTCGTAGTGACCGAGGTCGAGATCGGTCTCGGCGCCGTCGTCGGTGACGAACACCTCGCCGTGCTGATAGGGGCTCATGGTCCCGGGATCGACATTGAGATAGGGGTCGAGCTTGCGCAAGCGCACGCTGAACCCGCGAGCCTGCAGCAACGCACCGAGCGCCGCAGAGGCCAGCCCCTTGCCGAGTGAGGAAACCACGCCGCCGGTAATGAAGACGTACCGCGCCATGGGCCTCGACCATACACCGAAATGCGGCTGAGTCGTAAGCCCCAAACAGCGGTTCGCCCGGCTGCTTGCGCGCGTTATCCCCGGGGAGTTCCGAGGCTAGGTTATTGCGACTGCGGGGCCTGCGGGGCCTGGGGCGCTGCCGGCGCCGACGGCGCTAGCGGGGCGGCGGGCGCGGGGGCGCCAGGCGTTTGGAGCGGTGCGAGCCCCCCTCCTCCGCTCGGCAGGATCGTCGAGCCCGGCTGCTGATGCGAGGCCAGAATCGAGAGCGCGAGGCTGGTGGCGAAAAAACAGGCGGCCAGGACCGCGGTAGTCTTGGTCAAGGCGTTGCCGGCGCTCCGCCCGGTCATGAACCCGCCGGAGCCGCCCCCGCCTATACCAAGGGCGCCCCCTTCGGACCTCTGCAGCAGAATGACGCCCACGAGCGCCAAGGCGATCATGACATGGATAAGGAGGATAACAGTGGTCATCGTGTCGCTTCCGTCTTCGTGGGCGTTGTCTTATCCGAATCTGCCAGGGCTTGGCTAGGCTCGACGTCGCCCATTGCCGGAGGCGAACCGGGCTTGCGGTCCGGCAGCGGTATGTCCGAGCTTCCGGTTGCCACGGTGCTCGGCGGCACCGCGGGTTTGCGATCCGGCAAGGGGACGGCTTCCGCAGGGGTCGCCACCTGTTTGGCCACCCCGCCGCGGCGGCAGCGGAACACAATCATCTCCTCGATGCCGAGGAACTCCCTGACCTTCTCGATCTCGCCGGTGTCGAGATGGTCTTTCACCCAATCGGGGCCGCGCTCGAGGGCCACCTGCATTTCGCGCGTGAGCAGCTTGGCACGCTCGCGTTCGAGCTTGAGGCAGGACTCCTTGTCCAAGGGCTCGGCAAGCGCGCTCGCGCCAGGCAGCACGGCAAAACTCCCGGTGAGAAGCGCCACGACAATGAAGCGCAGCATCGGCATCGCAATATCCGGCCGGAATCGTCCCCCGCCGCGAATGGCCGCATTAGAATGACGAATATCGCCGCGTTTGCCAACCCCACGCACAGGGCCCCGGATCAGCCCGGGTGCCGGCCGCAATAGGCGGACAGGATGGCGTAGAAATCGCTCGCTTTGAGGCTTGCCCCGCCGACCAGGGCCCCGTCGACGTCACGAACGAAAAGGATTTCGCGCGCATTTGCCGGTTTGACCGAGCCGCCATAGAGGATGCGCAAGCCGCTGCCTTCCGCCTGATCCAGCAAACGGCCGAGCTCGCCGCGAATGAAGCGGTGCACAGCCGCGACATCGGCGGGAGTGGGTGTGAGGCCGGAGCCGATCGCCCAGACCGGCTCGTAAGCGATCACGCAGTTCGCCGCGCGCGCTTCGCGCGGCAGCGAGCCCTCGAGCTGGCGACCGACGACTTCCAGAGTCGCGCCGCCGAGTCGCTCTTGCTCGGTCTCGCCGATGCAGATGATGGCGGCAAGGCCGGCACGAAAGGCGGCTTTTGCCTTGGCGTTCACCAGCGCGTCGCTCTCGCCGTGATCGCTGCGCCGCTCGGAATGGCCCACGATCACCGCGCTTGCGCCGGCATCGGCAAGCATCTCGGCTGAGATATCGCCGGTATGCGGACCGGCGGGAAGCGGATGGCAGTCCTGCGCGCCGAGCCTGATGTCGCTGCCGGCGAGGACCTCGCGCGCCCGTGTCAGAAGCGTCGCCGGCGGGCACACGATGATTTCGGCCTCCGGCGCCGGACCTTGCGCCAGACGCTTCTTTAGCGCTTCGAGCTCGCCCAAGGCGGCGCCGAGCCCATTCATTTTCCAATTGCCTGCGACGAGCGGCCGCTTCGTTGCCAAATTCCCCCTCCCCCCGCGCCGCATCGGGCGCGCCCTTTTCTGACCCTTTGCCAAGACCTTGAGAAAATACGCTGCCTTGCCGGGCTTGTGCTAGCTACCTATGATGCCGCCGCCACGCGAGCCTGTCCTAGCATCGGACGCCAGCGCGGCTTTGGCAAATAGCGAATGGAAGGTTGCAAGAGCGTGGCACTCGACACATTGCGCAAAAGTGCAGGAGGCGTCATCGGCATAGGATTCGTCCTGCTGTTGATTGCGAGCTTCATCATTTGGTTTCCCGCCGGGTGGTTCCAGGGCTACGGCGCGCAGGACGTTATCACCGTCGGCGACATGAAGATCGGCCCGCAAGACTATATGCGGACCCAGCAGGAGGTGCTCAAAGAGATGAGCTCTCAGGCCGGGCGAAGCCTCAGTCTGCAAGAGGCGCGTGCGCTCGGGCTCGACCGCCTGGTGGTGGAGCGGCTGGCCGGGGGCGCCGCAATGGACATGCATGCAAGAGCCCTCAAGCTCGGCATCAGCGAGTCGGCGCTCCTCGAAGACATCATGAAGAATCCCGCCTTCAAGGACGCGACGGGCAATTTCAGTCCGGGCGCCTTCCAGCAGATGTTGTACACGCTCAACATGAGCGAACAGAGTTTCCTTGCTTCGATGCGCGAACGCAATTTGCGGCTGCAGATCCTCACCACTGTCGGCGAGGTGGTGAAAACGCCGGAGCTGCTCGTCAATGCGCTCAACAGCTATAATGGCGAGACGCGCACCCTGCGCTATGTGCTGGTGCCGTCGAGCGCGGCTGGGACCATTCCCGGCCCCAGCGACGAGGACCTCAAGCGCTACTACGAGAATAACCGGAGCAAGTTTACCCAACCCGAATTCCGCAAGGTCGGCGTCCTTGCCGTTACGCCGGATGCCGTCAAGGATCAGGTTCAGATCAGTGAGGCGGATATCAAGGCCGCCTTCGAGGCGCGGAAGGCGACGCTTGGCAAGCCCGAGAAAAGGCTGATCCAGCAGATCGCCTTCCCCGATCTCGCGGCTGCCAACGCCGCGTATCAGAAGATTCAATCGGGGACCGATTTCCTGGTGGTCGCCAAGGAACAGGGCTTGAGCGATGCCGATATCGACCTCGGCTCGCGGAGCCGCACCGAGCTTGCCGATCCGGCTATCGCGGAAGCGGCTTTCGCACTCGAACCCAACAAGGTGAGCGAGCCCGTCACCGGCAAGCTCGGGAGCATCGTCTTGCTGCGGGTCACGGCAATCGAGCCCGGCAAGACGCAGACTTTCGAGGAGGCCAAGGCTGATCTCGAAAAGGCGCTGCTGAAGGAGCGCGCCTCGAGCGTGATCCTCGACCTGCACGACAATATCGAGGACCTGCTGGCATCGGGCGCGACACTCTCCGAAATCGCCAACAAGCTCAAGCTCGGCTACCAGCTCGTAGACCAGGTCGACCGCGAGGGCCGCAAGCCCGACGGTTCGGCGGTGACGCTGCCCGCGCAGAAGGAGCTTCTAAATGCGGTCTTCGCCACCGATGCCGGCGTCGAGAACGATCCGATCGACGCCCAGGACGACGGCGTGATCTGGTACGAAGTGCTGGGGGTCGTGCCCGAGCAGCTCAAGCCCTTCGATCAGGTCAAGGACGAGGTTGCCAAGGATTGGCGGGCCGAAGAGGCGCGGACCAAGGTGACGAAATACGCGCAAGACCTGGTCAACAGCCTGAATGGCGGCAAGACGCTCGAGGACATCGCCAAGGACCTCAATGCCGAGGTGCTGACCAGCGACCCGTTGAAGCGCCAGAGCATGACCGTCAACGTGCTGCCCGCTTCTGTGGCGCAGGCCTTTGCCCTGCCCGAGAAGGGCTATGGATCGGGTCCGTCCGGCGTCGATGAGGGCCGCATCGTCTTTCAGGTCGACAAAGTTGCGCCGCCCGCGCCGCTCGGTGCGACTGAGCTCGAACGGCTCAACAAGCAGATCGAATTGCTCATGAGCCAGGACGCGATCGAGCAGTATTCCGAAGCGCTGGAAAACCGCTACGGCGTCACCATCAATCAGCAAGCCCTCGCCAAGCTCACCGGTAGCGACGAAGAGCCATGAGTTCGGCGAAAGCCTCCGTCACGCGGCTTCAGCAGCAAGGCGGGGGTCACCCCATCGAGCCGGACTTTCCGAGCTTCGCGCGGCGCTACGATGAGGGCGCGCCGCAAGTGGCTTGGACCCGCTTGGTCGCCGATCTCGAGACGCCGGTCTCGGCCATGCTCAAGCTCGCGCATGAGCGGCCGAACAGTTTCCTCCTGGAATCGGTCGAAGGCGGCGCCACGCGCGGGCGCTACTCCATCATCGGCTGCGAGCCCGATCTCATCTGGCGCGCCAACGGTGCGATGGCGGAAATAAATCGGGCGCCGCAGTCGGACGCGAGCGCGTTCGCGCCCTCGCCGTCGCCGACGCTGGCGTCGCTGCGCGCGCTCCTTGACGAATCGGCGATCGCTTTGCCGGCCGAGCTTCCGCCAATGGCAGCCGGCATCTTCGGCTATATGGGCTACGACACCGTGCGTCTCATTGAGCGCCTGCCGGGCGGGAGGCCCGACAGTCTTGCCCTTCCCGACAGCATCCTCGTGCGGCCGACGCTGATCGTCATCTTCGACAACGTCAAGGACGAGATGACCGTGGTGACGCCGGTAAGACCGGCGCCCGGGGTCGGCGCAAAGGCGGCCTATGCGCGCGCGGCCGACCGGCTGAACCTGGTGCTGGAGCGGCTCGAACAGCCTCTGCCGCATGCGAGCGAGGCGGGCCACGCGGCGGCGCATCCTGAGCCGAAGGCCGCCACCGCGCCCGAGGCCTATATGGCGAAGGTGAAGCGCGCCAAGGACTACATCGCCGCCGGCGATATCTTTCAGGTGGTGTTGAGCCAGGGCTTCGAGGCGCCTTTTACCCTCCCCTCTTTTGCCCTCTACCGCGCGCTCCGGCGCGTCAATCCCTCTCCCTTCCTCTACTACCTCAATTTCGGCGCCTTCGCGGTGGTGGGATCGAGCCCCGAGATTCTCGTCAGGGTGCGCGACGGGAGGGTCACGATCAGGCCGATCGCAGGCACACGGCCAAGAGGAGCGAGCCCGGAGGACGACAAGTCGCTCGCCGAAGAATTGCTTGCCGACGCCAAGGAGCGCGCCGAGCATCTGATGTTGCTCGATCTCGGCCGCAACGACGTCGGCCGCGTCGCGGAGATCGGCAGCGTGCGCGTCACCGACTCTTTCTTCCTCGAATATTACAGCCAGGTGATGCACATCGTGTCGAATGTCGAGGGGCGACTCGGTCCCGGCTTCGATGCGGTTGATGCGCTGATGGCGGGCTTCCCCGCCGGTACGGTCTCCGGCGCGCCGAAAGTGCGCGCCATGGAGATCATCGACGAACTCGAGGACGAGGCGCGCGGTCCCTATGCCGGTTGCGTCGGCTATTTCTCGGCGGGCGGTGAGATGGACAGCTGCATCGTGCTGAGAACCTCGGTGGTGAAGGACGGGACGATGTATGTCCGCGCCGGCGCCGGCATCGTCGCCGACTCGGTGGCGGAACGCGAGCAGGCGGAGTGCGTGAGCAAGGCGCGCGCGCTATTCAAAGCCGCCGACGAAGCCGTACGCTTTGCCGCGCGCGCCAAACGCGGCCAATAAGCCTGTTCGATGCTCACGCTTGCTCTTCTCCGCCACGCCAAGTCGAGCTGGAGCAACCCCACGCTCTCCGATCGCGATCGGCCTCTTGCCGCGCGGGGGCTGGCAGACGCGCCGCTCATGGGCAAGGCCATGGCCGAGCGCGGCATCGATCCGGAGCTTGTGCTCTGCTCGTCGTCGCGGCGCACCCGCGACACGCTCAACCTCGTTCTGCCCGAGCTCCGCGTCGAACCCAAAGTCGTTTACGAGGACGCCCTCTATCACGCGAGCGCCGAGGAAATGCTCGACGTGCTTCACGCCGTTCAGCCGGGCGCGAACAGCGTCATGCTGGTCGGGCACAATCCCGAGATCCACGCGTTCTCGCTCGATCTCGTGGGCGCTGGCCCGAAACATTTCCGGGATCGGCTGAGCGCCAAATACCCGACCGCCGGCCTTGCCGTGATCAATTTCGCAAGCGGGCTGTGGAAGAGCGTCGCGGTCAATAGCGGGACCTTGAACCTGTTCCTTTCGCCGAAGGACCTCCGCGCCTAGGGTGACCGGGTCAGCGATCCAACGCGTCATACCGGCGAAAGCCGGTATCCAGGCTGACAAACGCAAGTGCGCGCCGGCTTTCGCCGGAATGACACCTCGAAATCGTGTAGGTCGTCCCGGCAATGACGCGTTCAATGAGAAGAGCGCGGCGCCAGCAGGCGGATGGCGAGACTCTTTTCCCTCCCCCCTTGAGGGGGAGGGCCAGGGAGGGGGGTCGAACGCTGACGACCCTCTCCACTGTCGGCGGCTTCTCCTTCACCCCCCCTACACGCGCCAAGAGGCGCGTGTGCTCCCGTCAAGTGGGGAGCGGGAAGCTGTGACGATAGCCGGAGCGCATCCGAGGCTGAGCCGTGGTGGCCTGCATTCCGGCTTTCCAAACTCGTCATACCGGCGGAAGCCGGTATCCAGAATCACAAATATGCAGTGCGCGCCGCTACTGGATTTCCGCTTTCGCCGGAATGACGGGCCCCCTCACGTTTCCCTTGTCATTGCCCGGCTTGACCGGGTAATCCAGTAACCCCTGCGGGACAGCCAAGGATGGTGATTACTGGATTCCCGCTTTCGCGGGAATGACACCCGGGCTCGGGCACCCTCTCCCACGAGGCCGCGCGCCTTGACGGGGCGTAGCTTGCGAGCGTAACACCACCCGATGCTGACGCTTATCGATAATTACGACAGCTTCACCTACAACCTCGTCCATTTCCTCGGCGAACTGGGCGCTTCGACGCGCGTCTATCGCAACGACAAGATCACGGTGGATGAGGTCTTGGACGAGAGCCCGGAGGCGATCGTGCTTTCGCCCGGGCCTTGCGATCCCGATAGGGCCGGAATCTGCCTCGAGCTGATTGCCCGCGCCGGGCCGGTGGTTCCGATCCTCGGCGTCTGTCTCGGCCATCAGGCCATCGGCCAGGTCTATGGCGGCCGCGTGGTTCGCGCCCCCACACTGATGCATGGCAAACTGTCGAAGGTCCATCACACGGGAAAGGGCGTGTTCGCCGCGATCCCGCAGGATTTCTCGGCCACGCGCTACCATTCGCTGGTTGTCGAGCGCGCGAGCTTGCCGGAGGCTCTCGAGATTACCGCGGAGACCGCCGACGGCGTGATCATGGGGCTCCAGCACAAGCGCTATCCCGTGCATGGCGTGCAGTTCCATCCCGAAAGCATCGCCTCTGAGCACGGCCACCAGCTGCTTGCTAACTTTCTCGACCTCGCCCGCGTCGAGCGGCGCGCGCGCGGCAAAGCGCCACGAGAAGCGGCCGGTGCCGTCTAGCCCCGCGCGCGCGAGCATGGCCGAGCTTGCGGATCTTCGCCCTGTCCTTCGCAAAGTGGCTGACGGCCAGACTCTCAGCGAGCAGGAAGCAGCCGAAGCCTTCGGCCTCATCATGTCTGGCGCCGCGACCGAGGCTGAGATCGGCGCTCTCCTGATCGGACTTCGCGTCCGCGGCGAGACGGTGGAGGAAATCGCCGGCGCCGCCCGCGCGCTGAGGGCCCGCGCCGTGAAGGTTCGCGCGCCGGAAGGCGCCATCGATACTTGCGGCACGGGCGGCGACGGCAAGGGCACGCACAACATCTCGACCTGCGCCGCCTTCGTCGTTGCCGGCGCGGGCGTGCCCGTCGCCAAGCACGGCAACCGGTCGATCTCCTCACGCTCGGGCTCGGCCGACGTGCTCGCAGCGCTCGGCGTCAATATCGAATGCCCGCCCGAGACGATCGCGCGCTCGATCGAAGCTTGCGGGCTCGGCTTCATGTTCGCGCCCGCGCATCACGCCGCCATGCGTCATGTCGGCAAGGTGCGGACCGAGCTTGGCACGCGCACGATCTTCAATCTGATCGGCCCGCTCGCAAACCCGGCCCAAGTGAAATATCAGGTCGTGGGCGTCTTCAGCGAGGCGTGGGTCGAACCGATCGCGCGGGTTCTCGCCTTGCTCGGGACCGAGAGGGCCTGGGTCGTGCATGGCAGCGACGGTCTCGACGAACTCACCACCACAGGCATCAGCCATGTGGCGGCGCTCGATGGCGGCAAGGTCTCGACTTTCAGGGTCTCGGCGAAAAATGCCGGATTGCCCGAAGCCAGGCTCGAAGATCTGGTCGGCGGGGATGCGGCAGAGAACGCGGCGCGCTTGCGCGCCGTTCTGGAAGGCAAGCCCGGTCCCTATCGGGACGTCGTCCTTTTCAATGCGGCTGCGGCTCTGCTTGTCGCCGGCAAGGTCAAGACCTTGCGCGAAGGCGTGGCGCTCGCCGCAGAGTCCATCGATAGCGGCAAGGCGCGCGCCGTGCTCGAAGCGCTCGTTAAGCTCAGCCATGATAAACTGTGAGCCATGGCACAGGTGCTCGACAATATCCTCGCCTATAAGCGCAAGGAGGTAGAGGCGGCCAAGAAGGCGGTGAACGAAGCCGCTTTGCGCGCCAAAGCGGAGGCTCAATCCGCGGTGCGGCCCTTCGCGGCCGCGTTGCGGTCGCGGCTTGCCCAAGGCGACTATGCGCTGATTGCCGAGATCAAGAAGGCAAGTCCCTCGAAAGGACTAATCCGCGCCGATTTCGATCCGCCATCGCTCGCGCGCGCCTATCAGGAGGGCGGCGCCGCCTGCCTGTCGGTCTTGACCGACACGCCGTCGTTCCAGGGGCTCCCCGCCCATCTTTCCGCAGCACGCGACGCGGCGAGGCTCCCGGTCCTGCGCAAGGATTTCATGATCGACCCCTATCAGGTGGTTGAGGCCCGCGCGCTCGGGGCCGACTGCATCCTCATCATCCTGGCGGCGGTCGACGATGAGACGGCACGGAGCCTGACGGAAGCAGCCCGCGCTCTCGGCATGGACGTTCTCGCGGAGGTGCATGACGAGGCCGAGCTTGCCCGCGCGCTCCTGCTCGACACGCCCTTGATCGGCATCAACAACCGCGACCTCAAGACCTTCGCCACCACGCTCGCCACGACAGAGCGCCTAGCGCCGCTCGTACCCGCCGATCGCTTGGTCATTGCCGAAAGCGGCATCTTCACACACGCCGATCTCGACCGCCTTTCTGGGTCGGGCGTTCGCGCTTTCCTCGTGGGCGAGAGCCTGATGCGGCAACAGGACGTAGAAGCGGCGACCCGCGCGCTTCTGACCGGGTCGCTGACGCGGGCGGAGGCCGCCCAATGACGGCAAAGCTCAGCCACCTGAACGACAAAGGCGAGGCCCGCATGGTCGATGTGTCGGGCAAGGACATCACAGCACGCACCGCCCGTGCCGAGGGGTTCGTTGCCATGGCGCCGGCGACGCTCGAGCTGATCCTTTCGGGGCAAGCGCCGAAGGGCGATGTGCTGGCGACCGCCCGCATCGCCGCGATCATGGCCGCCAAGCGGACGCACGAGCTGATCCCGCTCTGCCATCCCCTCCCGCTCGCGGAGGTTACGGTCGCGTTCGAGCCGTCGCGCGATCCGCCCGGTCTCAGCGTCACTGCGACAGCCAAGGTCGACGCCAAGACCGGGGTCGAGATGGAGGCGCTGGTTGCCGTGTCGGTCGCCTGTCTCACCATCTACGACATGTGCAAGGCGGCCGACCGGGCGATGTCGTTTTCAGGCATCCGTCTTGTGGAAAAGACCGGCGGCCGCTCGGGCACGTTCCGCCGTTGAGGCCGATGGCTCCTCTCTCAGTTGCAGAAGCTCTTGACCGCGTCACCAAGGGGCTCGCGCCGCTCGAGGCCGAGCGCGTGGCGCTCGGCGAGGCGAGCGGCCGCGTGCTTGCCGAGGATGTCGCAGCGCAACTCACCCAGCCGCCTTTCGATGCTTCGGCGATGGACGGCTATGCGGTCAGGGCCGCAGATGTCGCGGCGCTCCCGGCAACGTTGCGCGTGATCGGCCGGTCTGCGGCAGGCGCGGGCTTCCGCGGCAGAGTGGGGCCTGGCGAGGCCGTGCGCATCTTTACCGGCGCCCCGGTTCCCGAAGGCGCCGATTTCATCGTGATCCAGGAGAATGCCGAAGAGGCGCCGGGGTCCGTCATCGTCAGGGAGGCAGCCGGTGGCTCGTTTATTCGCCCGCGCGGGCAGGATTTTTCGGAGGGCGATATCCTCTTGACCGCCGGCACGCGGTTAGGCCCGCGCGAGCTGATGCTCGCGGCAGCCATGAACCGCGCTGACTTGCCCGTGCGCCGCAAGCCGCGAGTGGCGATCCTTGCCACCGGCAACGAAGTCGTGCCGCCGGGCTCTGAGCTCGCCGCCGACCAGATCGTCTCCTCGGTCCCGATCGGGCTTGCGGCGCTGATCGCGCGCCACGGCGGCGAGGCGATGCCTCTCGGCATTGCCAGGGACGAGCCGGAAAGCATCGTCACGCTTGCCCGCGCCGGCAGCGCCGCCGACATTTTGGTGACGATCGGCGGCGCCTCGGTCGGCGAGTACGATCTGGTGGCGACCGCGCTCAAAGCGGAGGGACTCGAGCTCGATTTCTGGAAGATCGCAATGCGCCCGGGCAAGCCTCTGCTCTTTGGGCGGATGGGGAAGCAGAGGGTGCTCGGCGTGCCGGGGAACCCGGTCTCGGCGCTAATCTGCGCGGAGGTGTTTCTCGTGCCCATGCTCAGGAAGCTGCTTGGGGCTGGCGAGAGGGAAAGTCATGAGCCCGATGCGATCCTCGGCGAGGCGCTCGCCGCCAACGGGCCGCGCGAGCACTACATGCGGGCGCTCTCCGAGTGGCGCGAGGACGGTGCGCGGGTCGTGACCCCCCTGCCCTCGCAGGACTCCTCTCTCGTGGCGGCGCTCGCGCGTGCCGACTGTCTCATCGTCCGCCCGCCCAATGCGCCCGCGCTTCCACGCGGCGCCCGCGTCAGGATCGTGCCGCTCGACCGCGGTTAAGGCGCCGGAAACCCTGCGGCAAGGGCGGAGGCATTATGATCGTCGTCATCCTCTTAGGATGCTACGCAACTCTTCAATGGGAACGGGGTCAAATTTGCGGCCGAAGAAGCGCTCCATCCATCCCCCCTTGGTCTCTAGGAAGGCAATCTTCATCTCGAAGTCTGACGGGCGTTCGCTGGGCACAAATGCGAAGATAGTCTCACCTGCCTGTACGGCGTGTTTTGCCAATTCGGCCAGAACGGCATTCAACGAGGTCGCCTCGAAAAAGGGACCGCAGTGCGCATCGCTGCCAGGCTTGGGCGCAAGCATTCGGAAGCTAGCATAGGTCGGATGACCCGCAAGCTCGCTGAGTAATTGATAAGCCGCCTCGCGTTTTCGCTTGGTGAATCCATCCCGGTCGTCGAGTAGCTTTCTGATCGCCGCAGGACCGAAGCGCTGGACGCGCAACTTTTTATCGGATCGTCGCCACGCCTGTATGGAGCTTCGATCAGTTCTGAAATAATCGAGAAGGAAAACGGATTCCAGGAGATCGCGTTGGATCAGCGCCGAGTTTTGATAGTAGCCGGCGAGCAGTAGCTTCAAAGAAGAGGCCATGGCGTTGAACATACGAATTCCGAGCAGCCGGACGATCAGATTGTCGTCGTCCGAGTGGTGGCCTTGGGCTGCGAAATAGTTCACCAAGTCCATGGTGCTTTCGACCATGTGAGCGTGAGCTAACAGGTCGGGCGATCCCTCAATCGTCTCGACACTACGGGCCCTAAGAAATTCCTCTCCGTCGTGGATCCGGTTGAAGTTCTGGGGAAGGGCCATGCGCAGTGCTGCTCCAAGCCTATGCCGTCGAAGCGCGCTGATCGCCCTTGCTCGGATGCTCCTTGGCGAAGCGGTCAAGACCGCCCCTCTTTTTGCGAGCCTCTTGAAGGCTGAGATGTTTATCGCGTGCCATTGCTTATAGTTCTTTCACCTCAGACTTGATTCTGTTCCAGCGGAAATCGGGAAAATACATCCCAGGCGCAGGGGCCACCTCTAGAACCCTAAAGGTGCCAAACAGCGACAGTTCATATTCCATGGTTTCCTGAGTTCGCCCGAACTGAATCGCCAGACTGAATTTTCCAGAATGCATCCCAAGAGGAACATCCTCTAAAGTCGGGCTTTGGATGTACATTTCGGTTGGGGGCAATACGGCAATATCATCCTCAATCTCTACATGCGCCTTTGGTCGCTTGTCGCCCAACTCCCACGTTAATTTGCTAAGCCTGAAATGTAGAAATTCGCGGTGAATATTCAGGACCACAAAGCCCAAACGAAACAGATAGGTATCTTGCTTTTCAAACATTGGTGCCTGAATGACCTTGACCAGCATCACGGTAACTTTGTTGTCAATGCGTCGGTCCCGCCTCCACGATTGAAGCTGAACGGTCAGCCAGATTGATGCAGCCAGTGTCAGTGACAGAGCTGTAAAAAAATCGGCCAAGGGACCGCAGCAAAATACTGGCCGACTGCTGTCAGCACGGGCAGCACCCAAGGCCAGTACGCAGACAGCAGGGCTTGCAACCCTGCCATGACACCTTCGCGGAAAAGCCCGCGCATAAATCTCGGTTTCGCCATGAGCCGGTTAATCCCCTAGCAACGCGAATCGCCTCAGAAGGCGAGCGAAAGGCTACTGGGCATGAAATAATTACCTGGCGGCGGTACGAATTATTTGGCGGGATTGACCGGTTGTACCCGGTCACTCCCGGCTTCTCCCACAATCAAACGGAGATAGGCGCATCAGCGCTTCGAATGGGCGTTTGAGACGCCATCAAACGCCGGATGAAGCGGTGTATCAGCGCTTCGAATGGGCGTTTGAGACGCCATCAAACGCCGGATGAAGCGGTGTATCGTCGAGAGACCGGGCGTGCGGTCGCGGCCGAAGTGACGCTCGCAGTCGGCCTTGATCTCCTTAAGCAGCATCCGGCCGGCGCGTTCAGCGATGAAGAATGCGACCTCTTCGTCGCGATCGATGCGCGATCGCGGGCAGGACAACGTTGGAAGCGTCGGTCCTCGCTTGCCGAGACGTTCGTAAGCGAGCAAGCGCTGATATTCCGCGACCGGGATTTCAACGGTCGCAGAGTCATCTGCATCGCCGAGAAGATGACTTAGCGTGAAGATCGCCGTGCGCAGAACGGTAGTGTCGGCAGGCGTCATGAGACGAGTCCGCGCGCACCCTTCCTGCTTTGACGCAGGAATGCGAGCGCGTCCATCACATCACCTTCCGCGAGCGCGCCTGGCGCACGGTGTCGACGATCTTGACCGGGAGCTCGGTTTTCAACCTGGCTAGCTCGGCAGTCAGCCGCGTCACCGCCGCGGGATCGGCGCCGGACGCATCGATCGGGATCGAAATCGAAACGTTGGTGCCGCCGTCGCCGAAGCCCGACCCGTCGAAGGCAGGGATCGGCCAGCGAAGCGACTTGACGGCGCCGCCCGACGCGAACGGCACGATTGGCACAGAAGGTCCGCCGGCGAAACGGCGCGTGCCGCCAGGCACGAAGTCAGACCGGCCGGATACGACGCCGCCCTTCGCGAAACCAAGCGCGCCGAGAATGCCGCCCGCGCTGCCGCCGAGCGCGCTGGTCAAGAGGTTGTTCAGCGCGACTTGCAGAAGCGCATCGGCGATGCGGCCGAGCGCGGCGACGAAGGCATCAGCGGGCTTGGTGCCGGTGCTCATGGTGCTGACCATGTCGGCCAGCGCATAGGATACCTGGCCGATGGTGCCGCCGGCGGCAAAAGCTTTGACACCGAGCTTGCCGGAAGCGAGCCGCGCGAGTGGAAGGTCGTGTTCGCGGCCGTCGCGGCCGATAGCGCCGACGGCGCCGCGCGCATTGAGCGGCATGATTGCCTCAGGCCCAGCCTCGCCCATCAGCCCGAGTCGGCCTCCGCCGTAGGCAAACAGCGTCGGGCGATCGATCACGCCGCCGGCCGCGAACTGCGCCGGCGCCGTGTTGGGCGGCGTTCCGGTCATGCCGGGCGGGGCGCTCCCCCCAAGACTTTCCAGTTCCGCGCGGAAGCGAGCCATTGAGCCAGCCGCGCGCTCGGCCGCGGCGCCGGCATCTTCGAAGCCCTTAGGCAGAGTGCCCAGAGCACGCGCCATCGCTTCCGTGTCACCGGTTAATCCCCTTACAATGTCGCGGGCTTGTTCAAGCTTTGCTTGAGCTGTGGCGGCTTCCTCGGTTGCTGACCGCAGCGCGGCCGCAGTCTCCACAAAAGGAGAATCCTCAGGAAGGGCGGCCGCCAGCTCTGCTACCGCCTTGCGAAAGGCGATCACATTCGGCTCCCCTCGCTTCACCTCGTCATTAAACGTCTTGATCAAGTCGAGGAACGGACCGGCCTCGCCGATGCCAAACAGATGCCCGCCAGTGCCGTGAGTGAACACATCGAACGGCTTGGCAGCGGCCGCAAGTGAATCTTGCAGGCCCGCTACGTTCTGCCTTGCCGCGAACAATCGTCCGGCCGCGCTCTCTTCTCGATAGTCGTGCACGCCGGCGGCCGCATCGCGGTAACCCTTCGCGATGTCGCCTATAAGGCTCGCGTGTGACTTGAGACGCTCCTCAAGGCTCGGGCTGTGGTCGAGGATGTCCATGATCCAGCGAACGGCCTCCCCGGCCAAAGTGCCGAAGGCGGCGCCCATGACACCGCCGATCACGCCTCCGGCGAAGGTGGCGAGTTTTGTGCTGAGCGCACCAACATCAACGCCAAGTCCGGTCATCTTGTTAGCGAGCCCCGATAGTGCGCCCCCCGACGAAAGCGCAGCGTCGCCCACGCCCTTGATTCTTCCGGCGGCGAGGTCCGCGACGCCGAGCGTGTCCCTGAACGTTGCGGTTGAAGCGCTCGTGCTCTCGCTAAGGCGATCGGTGCTGCGCGCCGTATGCTCCGCAGCGTCGCCGACTCGCCGAGTGTCAGGCTGCGCGTCGCGGGCAGCACGGCCGAGCTTGGCAATACCTCGTTCGGCCTTGGTCAGCGCCTCTGCCGCACCCTTGGCGTCGCCTTCGATGACGAGGCTCAGTCTCAGCGTCATCGCTCTCTCTCCCCTGAGCCGGGCTGCGTTTGCGGGGACGCTATGCGACCCATGGGGTGACGATCAGCTTGGCGGTGCCCGCCCACTCGTTCTGGATTGCAACCGGCGTGTCATTAACGACAGTCACCCGAGTGCCGTTGTTGAGCAGGCGCATGGCCGCTCCTTCGAGGCTGGGCGGCACAACCATGGTGTCGGGCTTGATACCGAGCGGGCGGCCAGCCTCACCCTTGAAGGCTGCCATGGCGGCACGCGCCGCTTCATAGTTTGCCGCGGTCAAGTCCGCCTTCGACGCGAAGGCAAGCTGCCAAAACCCGAAGCCCGCATTCGATCGCCCGCGCGTACCGTAAGTGTATTCGTCGTGAAGAAACACCCCCCGGTCTCGATCTTGGTCGAGCGCCGTGAGCACGTATGGCAAGCGCTGCTGATAGATGAGCGGTTTCATGGCGCGGCTCGTGTCGAGCAGGAACCACGCGTCCCCCGCACCAGCTTGGAGGTTGCTTACCGATGCGGCCGGGGCCTCGCCATCGGTGAAGGGATGATCGGTGTCGAAGAAACTCTGTCCGTCATAACAGGCTTCCGTGAAGCCCGCCTTGAGAAGGCCGAGCACGAGCTGATCGGGATGATCGCCGGCGGCTCTGCCAAGCTCCTCCATCGGCGCGGCGAAGACGCCCATGCGATCGTCTTCGATGCTTTCGCGAGGGACGGCAACCGTGGACTCGAACCGCTTATTTTTGACGATGTAGGTCTGCGCCATGAGGTTCCTCACGTGCCGCGGCCCGATCCATTCGCGCACGCTCGGAAACTGGCCGAGCCAGCTGTAATTTTCCTCCGCCGTCTGCGAAGGCACGATCATGGCGACGTGCTTGTAGACGCTGGGCGCGCCGGCGAAGCCCGTTTGGAAGTTCGTCTTGAAGCCGACGAACAGTGCATCGAGACCCGCCTGATTAATGATCATGGTATCAGCGCTTCTTTCCTAAGTTTGCTTCTCATGCGCTCCACCGTCCGGCGTGTCAGGCCCAGCCGACGCGCGATCTCGTTGACGCCAAATTTCGCGGAGTACGCCACAACCCACTGGCGGACACGCGCCCTGCGGACAGCCACACCGGAAGGGATTTGAATTGCGGTCCCGTTGGGCGCAACGCTCTTTGAGACTTTGAGCGTGGCGTCCAGGCCGATGATGCGGACAAAAGCATTGCGTCTCCTATAGACCTGCGGATTCTGCGTGAGGAGGCGAGCGTTCGGCAGGTAGAGCGATGTGCCACCGTAAGCGTCCATGATGGCGATCGCTGCCGCGCGACCGGCAGCCCGCTCAATATCAGCAAGGACGCCGGGTAAAGGTACGGTGTCTTCATCGTGAAGCACAGGCTTTCACCCGCTACAAAGGGCGGCGGCGCAAGGAACGACTCCGCCGCCCTTTTGCGTGGCGCGAGCGCAGGACAGCCCACGCGACGGTCAACACCCCGACCACTGTCACGGTGAGTTGCGTTTGTTGCCCCCGACGATGGTCAGGGAGGTCGCGGCCTATTTCGCGGGCACCTCTTCGACGAATGTGGCGCAACGCAATCCGCGGTGAGGCGTGAGTCCCAGCGCGAGGATTCATAATCGAACCCTCCTTCGCTTCGTTCCTCACCGCCTTCCTCGTACCAAGTGGACTCCTCCTTCCACAGCAAACACGGTGAAAAAACGCCTCGCCAAAGCGAGAAGCTTCTAGGGTTGTAGTACCAAACGGGAGTTGGCATGTAGGCATGAAGCCAACGCTCGAAAGGTCGGGGCGGGTAACGATCGATCACACGATCGTCCCAAGACGAGGGGCAATGCTCGTCGCGCAGGATCGGAATCCAGATTTGAGGGATGCGGGCACGCGCATAGGCAGCAACGCGAGCCTCAATCTCGCGCTCTGAAATGGTGGTGTGCTGAATCTCGATAGCAACAGGAATGCCATTTCGTGGAGCCGATCGCCAGGGAGGCAGTCCACAATGTGCTCGCAACCCGCCTTCAGGCCCCGCGCTAAGAACGAGTCGCGAAGGGTTTTCTTGGCTGTGAGATGTTGAAGCGTCTCCCCTTCTCCCCAAGCGCATTCAAAGCCGGGTAGATGAGCGAAGTGGGGAACGCGCTTTTCCCCCGCCTTGAGGATCATCTGATGGCTGCACCCCGGGCACACATAGGGCTGTCCGCGTTCGATGGAGCGGGACGCCTCGATCCTTTCGCCGTTCAGTAACGCAATCAGCATGGCGATCTCGGAGCGTAACCGAGTCGCTCCCGTAGATCAGGCCCCCCGGCAGGGGTGTAAACTCGATTTTGAAGGCGTTTCAAAGCCCGTCGAAGGCACCTAAACGCCGAGCGTGAGGCCCCCCCCCCCCCCCCCCGCCCGGTAGACGGGGCTCCCGCCCCTTCCCCCGCGGCGCCGCCCCTCCGTGCCGCCCCCGCCTTCAAACCGGGGATGGCCTTTTGGGGTATA
>Ga0187892_10004003_pt1 | contig 25662 bp, 22 predicted proteins | sample MA1701073metaG_FD_139345 | JGI IMG/M metagenome (GOLD analysis project Ga0187892, IMG submission 139345) | Bio-ooze microbial communities from a basaltic lava cave in the Kipuka Kanohina Cave System on the Island of Hawaii, USA - MA170107-3 metaG ... | reverse complement strand
TGCCGGCGTTCGCGAGCGGCGCGATCTTCGCGAAGAACTCGCGCATCGCAGGATCGCGCTCGTCGCCGTACTCGGCGCGACGCGCGTCGGCGCGGTAGCTCTCGGTGTTGACGAGAAAGCTGCGGAAGTCGCTGATACCGACGACGTCGACGCCGGCCCGCAGCCGCTCGCCATAGTGGATGAGGCTCGCGAGCACCATGTAGCCGCCGTAGCTGCCGCCGACGACGCCGACACGTGCTGCGTCGAGCTCGGGCTGCTCGGCGATCCAGTCGAGCAGCGCGCCGATGTCGCGCACGGAGTCCTCGCGCTTCTCGGCGTTGTCGAGCTCGAGGTACTGCTTGCCGTAGCCCGCCGAGCCGCGCACGTTCGGCACGAGCACGGCGACGCCCATCTCGCGCGCGAGGAACTGCGCGGTCGGGCTGAACACCGGCAGCGCCTGCGACTCGGGGCCGCCGTGGATCTGGATCACGACCGGGAACGGTCCACGGCCGGGCGGGAGGTAGTAGAACGCCGGGATCGTGCGCGGCGCGCCGTCGACCCGATCGAAGGTCGGATAGCGCACCAGCGAGGGCGCAATGAACTTCGCGGGATCGAGACCGCCGACTTCGCTGCGCGTCCAGCGCTCGAGCTTGCGCGAACCCACTTCGAACACGTAGACGTCCATCGGCGCGGTGGTCGAGTTGATCGCGACCGCGACGCGACGGCCGTCCGGCGAAAAGGCGATCCGGTCGATCACGCCGATCGGAAGCTCCGGCACGCGCACTTCGCGATGTGACGGGCGCGCGAGCACGCGCAGCTTCCCGATGCCGTCCTCGTTGCTCGCATACGCGAGGTGCCGGCCGTCGCGTGCGATCTCGACGTCGGTGACGTCCCACTGCAGCTCGCCGCTCACCGCGGTCGGGGCGCCGCCGCCCGGGACGTGGTGCCAGAGCGTCAGGAACTCGCGGTTCTCGTCGCTGACGAAGTAGACCGACTTGCCGTCCGGTGCGAACTTGAACGCGCGGAAGCTCGCCTTGCCGCCGTCGACCGGGAAGAGCTCGAGCTTGCCGGTCGCGAGGTCGACTTCGCCCGGATACGACTCGTTGATCGAGACGAACTTCAGGACGAGGAGCTTCGTGTTGTCGGGTGAGAAGTCGAACGCGCGCCAGATGCCGCCGCCTTGCGTCACGAGCGGACGCGCGGCGCCGCCAGCCAGCTCCTGCACCCAGATGTCGCTGTCGGTGCCGTTGCGCGCCGTGCTCGTGTACGCGACGAGCTTGCCGTCGCGCGACAGCACGACACCGTCGTTGCGGCTGCGCGCGCCGTCGGTCAGGCGCACGACCGAGCGGTCGGCGAGGTCGTAGCGGTGGATCTGCCAGAACTCCGAGCCGCCGACGTCACGGCCGAACACGAAGCCGGGACGATCGGGCAGCGGCACCGCTTCGACCACCGGCTCGTTGTAGAACGTGAGCTGCTCGCGCATGCCGAGCGGCTGCGCGACGCGATGGACCTGCTCGGTGTTGCCGAAGCGCGTCGCGATCAGCAGCGTTTCGTCGGACAGCCAGCCTGCGAGCCGCGCGCCGCGCGTGTTCTGGTACGCCTCGAGCCGCGTCATCAGCTCGGCCGGGATCGGCGGCACGTTCTCGCTGATGCGGTTGCCGACTTCTTCGCGCGTGACGGTCGGGGCGGCGGACGCCGTACTGGCGACGAGGAGCAGGGCAGCGGCGAGGCGGTTCATCGAGGATCCCTCCGGCGGAGCGCCCGATTCTTCGCGCTCGGGACGTCCGCGGCAAGTGAGGGTCGATGCCCGTCGCACCTGGCCGAGGAGCGCGAGCGCTGCGGCGCCGACGCCGGGTAGGGCGCAGCTGCACCGCCTTCGGGCTCTAGCCGGTCACCGAAGGCGGCGCAACGAAATCTCCTACAGCAACGGTGTGATCGTATTCGACCCCGGCCGCTGGGGGCGCGGCCAGTGGATTGCAGGTTGCGTGCGCTCCACCGTAGGCGTCATCGAGCGCGGCGTCGTGAAGCGCCATTCGAGCTGGCTGCCGCCGCCTGCGTACGGCGTGATGCCGACGTCTGGATTGGCGCAGCCGGGGCAGCGTGAGGTCGAATTGAAGAACTGGAGCGGCGCCGCATACGAAGTCTTTTGCTGTGTGTACACGTACTGGCTGCTCCCCCACACCGCGCGGCCATCGTCGGCGTAGTGAAAGTAGATCAGGTAGTCGGTTTCGTGCTGGCTCTCGATCGAGTAGCCCGCGCCGTCGATCTGCGGGTCGTACCAGAGGCCGCTCGCGTCCCATGCGTACGACGGTCGGGTCCCCTGCGTATCGAACTCGAAGCGCTTGACCGGCTCGACGCCGTTGCGCCCCGGCAAATTCCAGCGCAACGACGCGGACCAGGCCTTGCAGAAGTCGATGCGCAAGTTGCCGACAGCGGTCGCGACCTTCTGGTTCGGTGGCGAGTCGTTCGGGCCGTTCCAGTGATACTCGACCAGCGATGCGTCGAACGCCGTCTTCGGCGCGTTCGCGTCCCAGGTGTCGGTCGCGTAGTACCAGACTGGCGTACCGTCGTTGCGGTAGGTGTACCAGAACGCGTGCATGTCGCGCGGTGCGGTGCGGCGCGTCACGAGGTGGAGTCCGTTCCCGGGGTGATCTGGATCGTAGTAGAAGCCGTCCTCGGGGTAGGTGATGCTCCCGTCGCACTGCGAGCTCGCGTTCGCGGCTGCCGCGAGTGAACCGCGCGAAACCGAGTCGAACACGCCGTTGCCGTCGGGCAGGCCGTCGTCGGGCGATGCGGCGGCGATCGCGTCGCGGATCTCGTCGACGCGGCTGACGCCGGCACGCGCGTGCGGTCGTCGCGCCGCGATCGCGAGCCAGCCCCCGCCGACGCCGGGCGCCGACCACGAGGTGCCGATCGTCGCTTCGCCGACGCCCCATGCGCTCGCCTGCACCGACGCGGCGTAAGGCGTGCGATCCGCGAGGAAATTGCTGCCCGCCCAGAGCGGCGCGGTGATGTACGGCTTCTGTCCGCTGCCGCACTGCGCGTTCGCGTCGATGCCCGCGACGCTGAACGAGTTCGCTTCGCAGCGCACGACACCCTGCGGCGAACCGCACATGCCGTTGTAGCCGTCGTTGCCGGCGGCTTGCACGAACGCGACGCCGACGGCCCGCAGCTGAACACGTGTCGGGTTGCTCGGACACATCGTCGTCGGCGAATCCCCGGTGGTGTCGACGAACACGCGAACGCCGCGAGCCTGCGCCCGCGTGACGTTGCCGCCGACTGGTGTCGCGAGCCACGCTTCGACGTTGCTGAGGTAGCCGCGCGCGCTGTAGAGCGTGACGCGGCGTTCGTTGAGGCCCACGTAGTTCGCGGTCGCGTGGAGAATGCGCGCGACGATCGTCGGATGGTCCGGCGGATTGGTGTCGTAGAACGGCTGGGCGTTCTCGATGCAGGGGCCAGTGCAGTCGAGGTAGACGACGTCGAAGCCGGCCAGCAGCGAAGCGCGCGCGTGGGTGTTGTCGAGCATCACGGCGCCGAGGTTGACGGCCTGCGCGCCGGGCGCGGCGAGCGCCAGAACGCAGCACGCTGCGAGGTTGCGGAGACGGAACGGGTTCGGGGACACGGCGACTCTCCTGGGCAGTTGCCGGACGGGGTGCGGCGCCGCGAAACGCGACGCTGGGCAAACATGGACTCGCAAACCGCGCCTCGCGCGGCTCATCCGACCAGGAGCGCCGCGCGACGCCCGACTTCCCGACACGGCGCACTTCGCGGTACGCCGCACTCGACCCGCTACGATGCACCGATGCAGCGCCTCGCGCTCTACCACGACCTCGGCGACTGGTATCGGCTGCTCGACCCGCCGCTCGACCATGCCGACGAGGTCGAAAGCTATCGTCGCGCATTCGAGTCGGTGATCGGCGCGCGCGAGGCGACGCTGCTCGAGCTCGGCGCGGGCGCGGGGCACAACGCGTTCCATCTCAAGTCGCGTTTTCGCTGCACGCTGAGCGACGTATCGGAGCCGATGCTCGCACTGAGCCGTGCGCTGAATCCCGAGTGCGAGCACGTCGCGGGCGACATGCGCACGTTGCGGCTCGACCGGACCTTCGACGCCGTGCTCGTGCACGACGCGATCATGTACATGACGACGCGCGCCGATCTCGAGGCGGCGATCGCGACCGCGTACGCGCACACGGCGCCCGGCGGTGCCGCGGTGTTCGCGCCGGACGGCGCGCTCGACACCTTCGTCGAGCATGCGAACCTGCTCGAGGCCGATCAGGGGCTGCGTTCGCTGCGCGGGCTCGAGTGGGCGTGGGACCCCAATCCGGCCGACGAGCAGGTAACCGTCGAGTACGCGCTGCTGATGCGCGAGGGCGGGACCGTCCGCAGCCTGCACGAGCGCCACGTTTGCGGGCTGTTCCGCGACGCGACGTGGCTCGCCGTGCTGCGCGGCGCGGGCTATGTCGTGTCGCGCTTCGAGCGGCCGCTCGACGAGGCGAGTTGCGACCGGGTGTTCCTCGCGCGACGGCCGTAGTCAGCGGCGTCGTGACCATAGGCCATCACATGGGCCCGGCACGGGGAAACCGCGATGGGCACCCATCATCATCGGCAAGGCGATCGTCGACCGGCGTCTCGGCTACGTTGCGGAGGCGTGTCCGCGCTGTCGCGTGCCGCGCGGGCGCGTCGTGGTGCGCGCGGCGACCATGCGGCGGAAGCCGCCCCTCGTCGTTCCGCGAGGAGACGTCTCGCGAGCGCGCGACGTGCCTCGAGCATGAGCTCCGGCGTCGGCTCATGGTGCCCGTCGAGACGGCGAGACTCGCGCAGGTTTTGGACGATGGCAGCGGGTGTCAGAAACAATCCGGGCAGCGACCACCAGCCCACGAGCGCGCAAACGATAGCCGCACCGCGCGCGTGCCGAGCCCCGCAACGCCGACAGCAGATGGCCGTGCCGGAGTCGCTGCGCGCGCCAGTCAGGTACGAGACGACGGTGTAGGTCGCGGGCGCTTCGACCGTGTTGTCCCGCACGCCACAGCGCGGACAGGGGGCGAAGCGCATCGAACGCGCGTGGTCGCGCACGGCGTTCCCCGGAATCTCGATCCCGATCTCGTCGAGACGTGCCCGCTCGAGGCAGATCGTGTTGCAGAACTTCTGCCCCTCGTCGTGCACCGCACCGAGCGCGACTGAAGCGCCGCAATGGTCGCACTGATTGGTGACGCTGCTGGTTCGGATACTCGACTTGGCCGCGCCGACGAGGTCCCGCTCCAGTTGCTCGCCGACGACACCGCGCTCGGCGAGCACGAACGCCGCTGCTTCGCGCGCGACGTCGGATAGCCTGTTCGCAACGATGCGTTGCAGCAAGGTTTCGTTGTCGACCTGCCGGAACTCGTCGACGAAGAATTCGCGCGTCAGTTTCATGATACGAGTATAGGGAATGCTCCGAGGACTACTCGGAAGCTACCCTGCGATCGGCTCGGAATTCCGCTCCCCCGGGTTACTCGGGCCGGGGCTCGGGGGTCATCTCGCGTACCAGCACCGCGGTCGTCTCGGTGTTCGCCGCCTCGCGCAGCTCGACGGTGCCGCGGCCGTCGAGCGCGACGGTGTAGTGGCCGTCGCAGCGCGTCGTGACGCGGCGGCGCAGCGGAGCGCGGCCGAACACCTGGCGTACGCCGGACCAGGTGCGCCGTGCGACGTTCTGCTTCTCGACGTTGCGGACCTCGCGGCAGGTGCTGCTCCACGCGTGCGCCGCGACGGGCGCGACGTGCGCCGCGGCGGCTTCGAGCTCGTCGCGCGTCGGCAGGCGGTAGCGCGCGCCGGTCTCGCGCGTGAGCCACGCGGCGAGGTCCTCGGCGACACCGACGTCGATGCAGCCCTGCACACCCTGCGCCGGCGGCGCGCAGTCGATGCGCGCATCGCCCGTGCGATTGCGATAGCGCTCGAACAGTGCCGGCGTCACGGCGGCCTTCATCACGGCGAGGGCGGGGCGCTCGCCGCTCGCTGCGAGCGCGACGACGAGCGCAGGGCCGCCTCGGTCGGCGAAGCGCGTTCCCGGTTCGAACGACGTCGACGACGTCGTGTCGGGCCGGGGCGCTGGTGCGGTCGCTGCCTCGATACGCTTGGCGACGACGGGCGCGGCCGGTGTCTGCGACTGCGCCGCAATCGGTACGTCGGCCTCGTCGCCGCGAAAGACCGCGGCGAGCGCGAGCAACGCGAGGACGCCGAGCGCGCTCGCGACGGCGATGCGTCGCGTGCGCGGCTCGAGCGACACGCGGATCGTGCGCGGCGCACGCTCCGCCGGCAGCGCCGCGCGCATCGCGCCCGCGTTCGCATATCGTCGCGCCGGATCGACCGCGAGCGCCTGATCGAAGAAGCGCTGCCAGTGCGCGTGCACGGGCGGCAGTCGCGGCACCGGCTGCTCGAGCTTGGCGAGCGCGATCGAAAGATCGTCCTCGCCCTCGAACGGCAGTCGACCGGTCAGGAGCTCGAACGCGAGCACCGCGAGGCTGTAGAGATCCGAGCGCGCGTCGACCGCGAGCCCGCGCGACTGCTCGGGGCTCATGTAGCCCGAGCTCCCGACCACCATGCCATGCTCGGTGAGACGCGAGCGGCCGCGCACGAACGCGGCGCCGAAATCGGCGAGACGCGGCCGGCCCTCGCGATCGAACAGGATGTTTCCGGGTTTGATGTCGCGGTGCACGATCCCGGCGGCGTGCGCGTGCGCGAGCGCGTCGAGCAGCTGGCGCAGCAGCGGAGTGAGCCGATCTTCGGCGATCGGCTTGGGCCAGCGCGTGAGGTCGCCGCCCTCGAACAGCGGCATGACGTAGTAGAGCGCACCGTCCTCGGTCCGACCGAACTGGTGCAGCTCGACGATGTTCGGGTGCTGCAGCGCTGCAAGGCCGCGCGCTTCCTGCTCGAGCCGGCGTACGTGCTGCGCGCTGCGGTCGTCGCGCGCCGAGACGACCTTGATCGCGACGCGGCGGCCCAGCGTCGCATCGGTCGCCGCGTAGACCACGGCCATGCCGCCACGGCCGAGCTCGGCATCGCAGCGGAAACCGGGGATCGACGGAAACTCGGACATCCGGAACACTCGTCGCACGCGGACGCGATCCAAGGTACCCGAAAAGCAGAAAAGGGGACGCGCTCCATTAATTTCGCTTAATTGAGCGCGTCCCATTTTTCGATCGCCTTTTCTCGATGGCGGTGCGTTCGCGGCTCCGGCGTAGCTTGGGAATTCACGCGGCTGTGCGTCCAGGCCTGTTCAACTCCGCAATCGGTCGCCACCGGCGGTGCGCGATACCCGATTCGGGGGCTTGCCGAACGCGCGCCGCTGCGCTACGAAGCATGCCGTAGTTCGGCAACGCCGGAGGGAACCGAGGTCATGAGAACGATCGTCCGCCTTGTCGCTGTCGCGTTCGCGACGGTGCCGCTTTTCACGGCTTGCAGCGAGGACGCGCCGGAAGGCTTCGGGCCGTCGGCCTACGTCGACGCGGAGCACGAGCCCGCGATGTCAGACGCGCCGCTCGTACCGAAGATCTTCGAGGCCGCGCCGGTACGCGAGAAAGCGCTCGACGTGCGCCAGACGCGCGTCGATGTCGGCGACCCGTTGGTCGAGAACTGGGAGGTCGCGATCGAAGTCGCGCGCGCCGATCCGGCGAGCGCCGACGGCGACGAGGTCTACGCGGTGTGGATGACCGGCCGCGAGTCTGCGAGCAGCGTAACGACGACGCGTCTGCGCGCCGTGCGCAGCGCCGACGGCGCGCGCACGTTCGTCGAGCTGCCGCTCGAGATCCCGGCGTCGGCGCAGCCGATCCAGATCGACCCGACCGTCGAGTTCGATCGCATCGACAACAAGGCGTACATCGCCGCGATGGGCCAGACCAGCCACACCGGGCGCAACTTCTGGCTCGCGACCGGCGTCGGCAACGACGCCACGGCGTTCGCGCCGGGCGTCGCCGTGCCGGCCGGTACGCTTCCGGACAAGCCGTGGCTCGCGTCCGGTCCACGCCCCGGCGACGCAACGCGCAGCGTGCTCTACTTCGCGGACCGCGACGGCATCCGTGCGAGCACCGATCGCGGCGCGACCTGGTCGTCGATCGTGCATCCGTTCGGCGGCGGCAATCTGCTGCAGCCGGAGGTGTTTCCCGACGGCACGCTCGCGGCGACGGTGTTCGGTGCGCAGGCGCTGTTCGCACGCAGCACGGACATGGGGCGCACGTTCGCGGCGCGGCGCGCGATCCACACGTTTGCCGGTGACATGACCGAGCTCATCACGTCGGGGCTGCCGGGCTCGTTCCGTGCCGCGCCCGCGGCGATGTTCGCGCGCAGTCCGGTCGACGGCCGGCTCTACGCCGTGGTGTACGACGTCGTGCGTCGCGATGCGCGCGGTGCCGACCTCGACGTGCTGCTGTTCACCTCCGACGACAACGGCAACACCTGGTCGGCCGGGCGCGCGCTCGCGGGCGACACATTCATCGACCAGTTCATTCCGACGATCGGTGTCGACGCCGCGGGACGCGTCCATATCGCCTATCTCGAGTCGCGCACGGCGGACGGCTCCGACACCGCGAGCGCCGGCAGGGTCGACGTGTGGTACGCGGTCAGCACCGATCGCGGCGCGAGCTTCACGTCGCAGAAACTGACGAGCGCACCGATTCCGACCGAGGTCACGCGCTGGTCGCCGCTCGGCAACGCACCCGACGCGCAGTTCGTCGGCGACTACATCTCGCTCGCCGTGTCACAGCGCGCGGTCTACGTCGCGCATCCCGTGTTCGAGGCGAACACCGTCGGCATGACGGTCAGCCGCATCGCGCTCGACGCCGCCGCGACGACCGCGATCCGCGATCCGCGCGGGCTGACCGGACCGTGGTACGAGCCCGCGTCGGCCGGGCAGGGGTTCGAGTTCCATTGGATCACCGGTGATCGGCTGCTGGTGTTCTTCTACGGCTTCCACGACGACGGCTCGAACTTCTTCGTCTCGGGCGTGCGCGAAGGCCGCTTCGACTACGGCCAGTCGTTCGACGTGCCGCTCGTCGCGGCAACCGGTGGCCGCTACAACGGGCTCGATCCGGCCGCGATCCGGCGTCCGGCGTGGGGCACGGTGCGGGTACGCTTCGACTCGTGCACCGCGGCGAACGCGCGGCTCGACGGAACCGACGGCGTGAAGGAGCTCAGGCTCGAACGTCTGACGCTCGCACCGAACCTGCCCTGCGACTGACGGAGAATCCGATGCGGCTCCCGCTCGCCGCTCTTCCGCTCTGCCTCGCCGCGGCGACGGCGAGCGCCGCGTCGCCCGAGGAGATCGTCTACGCGACCGTGCACGACGCGCACCCGGGCGCACGCGCACGGCTCGGCGCGCGCTTCGCGCACGTCGTCGTCGACCGCGAACGCGGCACCGCCGGCGTCGAGACGACGCTCGCCGAGGTCGCCGCGCTCGAGCGCGACGGCTACCGCGTCACGCTCGACGCCGCGGCGACGGCGAAGCTGCGCGAAGAGGCCTCGGCGTTCGCGACCGATCGCGCGAAGCGCATCCCGGGCTTCGCGTGCTACCGCACGGTCGAGGAAACCTACGCGACGATGGACGCACTCGCCGAGACGCACCCCGAGCTCGCGCGCGTCGTCGCGATCGGCCCGACCTGGGAGCGCACCCGTGACGCGGCGCGCGGCTATCCGATGCGCGCGCTCGTGCTCGGCAACCGCGCGACCGACGCCGCGTACGCCGACAAGCCGAGCATGGTCGTGACGAGCGCGATCCACGCGCGCGAGTACACGACGGCCGAGCTCATGACGCGCTTCGGCGAATGGCTGGTCGAAGGCTACGGCACGAACGCCGAAGCGACCTGGCTGATGGACCACTATCGCTTCCACCTCGTGCTGCACGCGAACCCGGACGGCCGCAAGATCGCCGAGACCGGCGTGCTGTGGCGCAAGAACACGAACACCACGAACGGGACCTGCGCGAACAACCGCCCCGGCATCGATCTCAACCGCAACTTCCCGTTCCACTGGAACTTCGCGCCGCTCGGATCCAGCGGCGATCCGTGCATCGAGACGTATCGCGGCCCGACCGCCGGCTCCGAGCCCGAGACGCAGAATCTCGTGCGCTACGTCGCCGGCAGCCCCGGCGCGAACGGTGTCTACACCGGCGGCGTGCTGCCGGATCGTCGTGATGACTCGCCGACCGCCGCGGCGCCCGCCGACTACCGCGGCCTCTATCTCGACGTGCACAGCGCGGCGCAGCTCGTGCTGTGGCCGTGGGGCGACACCACGACGCCTGCGCCGAACGACGCCGCGCTGCGCACGCTCGGCCGGCGCCTCGGCTGGCAGAGCGGCTATTTCCCGATCCCGATCCACGAGCTCTATCCGGCCGACGGCTCGACCGTCGACACGATCTACGGCGTGCTCGGCGCGCCGTCGTTCGCGTTCGAGCTCGGGCTCTCGTTCTTCGAAAGCTGCGCCGCGTTCGAAGCCGACACGTTGCCCGCGAACCTCGCGGCGCTGCGCTATGCGGCGCGCAGTCTCGAGGCGCCGTATCGCCTTCCGGCCGGTCCGGACGTCGCATCGATTGCGGCGTCGGCGACGAGTGTCGCCGCGGGTACGACGCTGACGCTCGACGCGACGCTCGACGACACGCGCTACAACCAGGAGAACGGCGTCGAGCCGGTGCATGCGATCGCCGGCGTCGCGGCCTACGTCGACCGGCTGCCGTGGGAGCCGGGTGCGGTCGCGATTCCGCTCGCTCCGGTCGACGGTGCGTTCGACACGCCGCAGGAGGCCGTGCGCGGCGCGATCGCGACCGCGGGCCTCGCACCCGGCGCGCACTTCGTGTACGTGCAAGGCGCCGACGCGGCCGGACAACGCGGCACGCCGAACGCGGTGCGCGTCGTGGTCCAGGGCGAGGCGCAGGCGAAGCAGACCGGTTGGTACTGGAGCCCGCAGGAGTCGGGACGCGGCTTCTTCATCGAGGAGGACGCGGGCGCGGTCTACATGGCGGCATTCCACTTCGGCGCGGCCGGCGACGCGACCTGGTTCGTCGGGCTCGGCCGGCACGACGGCAATGCGCTTCAATCGCCGATGCATACGTTCGCGAACGGCCAGACGCTGACCGGCGCGTACGTCGCGCCGACCTCGACGCCATCCCCCGGGAACCTGCGGCTCGACTTCGCCGCGCCCGGCGCCGTCACGCTGACGTGGCCGGGCGGTGTCGTGCCGCTCACGCGCTTCCCGTTCGGTCAAGCGAACACGATCGTCCCGCCGCAGTCCGGCGCGCCCGAGAGCGGCTGGTGGTGGTACGACCGCGAGTCGGGTCGCGGCTTCGCGCTCGAGTTCCAGGGCGATGCGCTGTTCGCCGCGGGTTTCCTCTACGGCGCCGACGGACGCCCGACCTGGTACGTGACCGGCGGCCGGATGGAAACGCCGCGTCGCTACGCCGGACGCTGGCTCGCGTTCCGCGACGGCCAGGCGATCGGCGCGCCGTATCGGGCGCCGACCGCAGTCGAGCCGGGCCCCGGTGAAGTGCGGCTCGAGTTCAGCGACGCGCGCCATGCGACCTTGACGCTGCCGGACGGCCGCACGATCCCGCTCACGCGCTTCGATTTCTGACAAGGGCGTCGGGTTGCCGGCCTTGCTTCGCAAGTCCGGCCTACTCGACAACTCGCACGAGTAGGCCGGACATCCGGAGGATGGCCGGCAAACGCGATGCGTTCACACCACCGGATACGGCCCGTCTACAAACGTCTCCGCATGGTAGCCCTTGCGCCCGACGCTCGTCGCGAGCGGGCTGCGCCAATCCTCGCCGCGCGCGAGCGCGTCGATCGCGTGCGCGAAGTCGCGGCGCGGCGTCCAGCCGAGCTCGCGCCGGGCGCGGTCGTTGTCGTAGACGCGCGCGATCTCGCGCGGCAACCGCCAGCCGCGCGCGGCGTAGACCTCGGCATAGGCCGGCACGCGTCGCGCGAGCACCGCGGCGGGATCGCAGCGCAGCGCTTCGGCGTCCGCGCGCAGGAGCGGCGTCGTCGCAGCGACGACGTAGCGCGCGAATCCGATCGCCGGCGCGCGCTCGAGCGCGGCGAGATGCGCGCCGACGACGTCCTCGAGGTCGGCGCGCCGATGCAGCAGCTCGTTGACCTTGATGTTCTCGTCGTCGTACGCGCCGCGCAGCTCGGGGTCGTCGTCGATCTCGGGGAAGAAGCGGCCGGTGCGCAACACGACGCACGGTAGCCGTTCGCGCGCGGCGACGAGCTCGGCGAGCGACTCGGCCGCGACCTTGGTGACGCCGTAGATGTTCTTCGGGCGCGGCACCAGCGTTTCGTCGACGAACACGGCCGGCTCGTGTGCGTCGGGGTGGAGCGCGTGCCCGTAGACGCTCGTCGTGCTCGTCAGCACGAAGCGGGAAACGCCAGCGACCGCGGCTTCCTCGAGCAGGTTCAACGTGCCGGTGACGTTGGTGTCGACGAAGTTCTGGCGCGTGTGGGTCGCGACGTGCGGCTTGTGCAGTGTCGCGGTGTGGAGCACCGCGACGGCGCCCGCGAGCCAGCGCCGGACGCTCGCACGGTCCGCGATCGAGCCGACCGCGTCGGTGTACGGCGAAGGCTTGAGATCGACGCCGAACGCCGCGCGCCCGCCGGCGCGCAGCGTGCGCATCAGGGCTTCGCCGAGGTGGCCCGCGCTGCCGGTGACGACGATCATGCCGCGCGCGTCAGTCCTCGAAGCCGTTCACGAACACGGTGTCGACCGTCGCGCTCGCGCCTGCGTTGTTCGAGAACGTCGCGGGACCCGAGGTCAGCGCGTAGTCGGCCGCGTTGGTCGTGCCGACCGCGCCTGCGGCGCCACCGAAGCGCAACGCCTGCGCTGTCGTCGACGGCAGTGCGCCGGCTTCGCACGGCCCGTAGGTGCCGTCGTTGTCGTTGTCGATCGAGCCCGTGGTTGGACCGGAGTAGCTGCCCCAGCACAACGAGTAGACGACGTTGCCGGTGTCATCCTCGAACGTGAGCCGGCCCGACGCGAGGTACGCCGTCGGGATCGCGTTCGTCATCGTGAAGTCGGCCGCCACGCCCTGGCCGGTAGCGAAAGCGGCAGTCGTGATGAGGACGCGCGAACCGGCGGCCGCGTTCGGCACCGTCGTCGTCATGTCGACGAGCAGCACGGGATTCGCACCGGCTGCGTCGAACGCGCGCAATCGCGAGAACTGCATCTGGTTCTGGCCGCCGGCGCGCATGCGCAGCTGGACCGCCTGCTGCGTGGTGTCGCCGCCGACGCCCCCGATCGCCTGCTCGATCTGCATGAAGTGGAACGATGCGGACGCGGGCGAGGCCGCGAGCGAGGCGACCAGCGCGGTCGCGATTCCGAGTGCGAGACGCATGCGCTGCACCTCCGGGCGTGGGCCAAGGCGCGATGTATACGCCGGTGCGGCGTGCGGTTCCAGTCTCGCCGTCGCGCTTCGGTCGCGCGACGGCGCTTCGCTCCGACGCGCGGAAGCGGCGGCTTGCCGTGCGCAGCCCACGGCCCGGCGCAGCGAAGGTGCCGCGTGCGGGCGCGCGGCGCTAGCGTCGCCGAGACGAAACCAGCCGGAGAGACCGCCATGTCGATGCGCATCGCCGCGGTGCTGTTGTTGTGCGCGACGGCCGCGGAGGCCGCCGAGAACGTCGAGACCCTGACCGAGCGCTCGCAGGCCCGTGCGCGCGCCGTCGTCGACCGCGCGGCCGATGCGCTCGGCGGCGCCGCCGCGCTGCGCGGCATCAAGGGCGTGCGCCTCACGCTCGCGGGCGAGACCTGGCCGCGGCTGCAGATGCCGACCGCGGCACCGCCGTTCGAGGCCGGACGCCTCGACGAGACACTGCTGCTCGACCTCGGCGGCAATCGACTCAAGCTCGAGCAGCGCACCGACGGCGCCGGTTTCGAGGGCCACAACGTCATCGTGATCGCGTCCGCGGGCGGCACGAACTACGACCTGCGCGCGCGCGTCGCCACGCCGATCCCGACGGCGCAGTCGAGCCAGCAGCAGTTCGTGCAGTACTACCGCCGCATCCCGAACCTGATCCTGCGCCAGGCGCTCGAGCGCGCGACCTCGCTGCGGCATCTCGGCGAGGACACGTTCGAAGGAAAGCCGCACGACGTCGTGACGTTCGTGATGGCCGACGGCCAGCAGGTCGGGCTCTACGTCGACCGCGGCACGGCGCTGATCTCGAAGTACGAGCTCGTCTTCACCGATCCGCTCACCGGCGAGGAAGCGTCCGAGATCGTGTTCGGCGACTATGCGAAGACCGGCGCGCTGACCGCGCCGCGCCGCTGGGAATTTCGCCAGGCCGGCGACGTGCTGTCGAAGTACGCGCTCTCGGTCGCGTTCGATCCGCCGCTCGACGCCGCCGCGTTCGCGGTTGCGGCGGAAAGCTTCCGCACCGCGCAGGCGGCGCCGGCGACGCTCGAGCCTGCGGTCGACGAGCTCGCGCCGGGCGTTTACGTGATCCGCAACGTCGCGGGCCAGAACCAGAACACGCTCGCGGTCGCGTTCGACGACTACGTGCTCGCGGTCGAGGCGCCGGGGTCGAGCAACGGCGCCGACGACGTCATCGCGCGGATCAAGGAGAAGATCCCGGGCAAGCCGATCCGCTACGTCGCGATGACGCATCATCACGGCGACCACATCGGCGGCTTGCGCAGCTTCATCGCGGAAGGCGCCGAGGTCGTCACCACCAAGGGCAACCGCGGCGTGGTCGAGACGATGGCGAAGGCGCCGCAGGTCGACCGGCTCGCGAAGTCGCCGCGCGAGGTCGGGTTCGCATTTCTCGAGAACGGCCGCCGCGTATTCACCGACGGCAAGCGCACGGTCGAGCTGATCGACATCGGTCCCAACCCGCACGCGCACGAGATGGTGATCGCGTACCTCCCGGCCGAGAAGATCGTGTTCCAGGGCGATCTGTTCGGAATCCCGAACAACGACGCGCCACCCGGGCCGCCGCAGGCGAGCACGCTCGCGTTCGCGAAGGCACTCGACGAGCGCAAGCTCACCGTCGATCGCATCGCCGCCGTCCACGGCCGCACCGCCACGATCGCCGAGTTCCGCGCCGCCCTCAAGAACGGGGACGGAGGGGATTAATTCCCCTTAATCCCCTCCGTCCCCTTTTTCTTTTTCACGCGATCAGGGTGGGGATTTCGGCGACGAGGGCGTCGATCGCGACGCGGACCTTCGCGGGGAGCCAGCGGGTCTGCGGCCAGACGGCGTGGATGTCGACCTCGGATTCCTGCGTGTTGTCGACGAGGTGGACGAGCGCGCCGCTCGCGACGTGCGGCGCGGCGAGCCAGCGCGGCAGGCGCGCGAGGCCGAGCCCGCGCAGCGCCGCGTCGGCGATCGCGTCGAGGTCGTCGAAGCGGAAGCGCCGCGCGATCGCGAGTTCGGTCGCGGAGCCGCCCTCGCCGCGCACGAGCCACGGCGTGTCGATGCCGCGTGGCGCATAGACGATGCCGGTGTGGCGCGCGTAGTCGGCGCTCGACTGCGGGCGTCCGTGCGTGTCGAGGTAGTGCGGTGCCGCGCAGACGACGAAGCGCTGCGCACCGAGCCGGCGCGCGGCGAGCGTCGCGGAGTCGCGCAGCACGCCGATCCGGACGCCGAGATCGAAGCGCTCGTCGACCAGGTCGACGAGACGATCGCCGAACGCGATCTCGAGCTCGAGGCGCGGATGACGTTCGACGAGCTTCGCGAGCACCGGCGCGACGCAGCGCCGCCCGAACATCAGCGACGCGGTCACCCGCAGCCGCCCGACCGGCTCGCACCGCCCGGCGTCGAGCTCGGCCTCGCCCGCGTCGAGCTCGCCGAGCGCGCGCTTCGCGCGCTCGTAGTACGCGTTCCCGCTTTCGGTGAGGCTCTGTCGTCGCGTCGTGCGTTGGAACAGCCGAGCGCCGAGGCGCTGCTCGAGCCGCCCGATCGTCTTCGCGACCGCCGAACGCGTGACGCCGAGCCGCGCCGCGGCCTGCGCGAAGCTCCCGGTCTCGACCGCCGCGACGAACGTCTCGAGGCCGATCAGACGGTCTTCGGGCATTGCAGAGGTCTCATTGGCGCCGTATTGGCACCAGATCGTAGTCGAAAACGCACCACTGCGGACACGGCGGCAGCGATAGAGTGCAGCTCCGCTTTCACGAGGAGCCCCGCGTCATGCAGTCATACCGAATCGCCCGCGGCGCCGGCGCCGCAAATCTCCGCCGCGTCGACGGGGTACCGCGCGCGCTCGCGCCGCACGACGTGCGCATCCGCATCACCGCGGTCTCGCTCAACTACCGTGACCTCATGATGGTGCGCGGCGATTATCCTGGCGGCGACACGCGCGAGATCACGCCGGGCTCGGACGGCGCCGGCGTCGTCGTCGCGATCGGCTCGGCCGTGACGCGCCACGGCGTCGGCGATCGCGTGATCGCGTCCTTCTATCCGAACTGGATCGACGGCGACCCGACGCCCGAATCGACCGCCTTCGCGCTCGGCGGCGGCGACGTCGGCGTGCTCGCCGACGAGCTCGTGCTCGACGAACAGGCGTTCGTCACGATCCCCGATGCGCTCGATGATGCTGCCGCCGCGACGCTGCCCTGTGCGGGCCTCACCGCGTGGCACGCGCTGTTCGTCGCGGCGACGCCGAAGCCCGGCGACACCGTGCTGCTGCAGGGCACCGGCGGCGTCTCGATCTTCGGGCTGCAGCTCGCGAAGGCCGCGGGCCTGCGCACGATCGTCACGTCGTCGGACGACGCGAAGCTCGAGCGCGCCCGCGCGCTCGGCGCCGACGCGACGGTCAACTACCGCACCCATCCCGCGTGGGACGCCGAGGTGCGAAGCCTCACCGGCGGCCGCGGCGCCGACCTCGTGTTCGAGCTCGGCGGTCGCGACACGCTGATGCGCTCGATCGCGGCGACCAGGATGCGCGGCACGATCGCCGTGATCGGCGGGCTCGCGGGTTTCGGCGGCGAGCTCGAACCGTTCGCGCTGATCGCGGGCCAGCAGCGCCTCGCCGGCGTGCGCGTCGGCAGCCGCGCGATGCTCGAAGACCTCGTGCGCTTCGTCGTGCAGCAGAAACTCGCGCCGGTGATCGACGCGCGTTACGGGTTCGACGCGTTGCCCGCGGCGCTCGCTCATCTCGAGTCGGGGCGGCACTTCGGCAAGATCGTGCTCGAGGCGGGCTCGGTCGCGCGGCCCGGCACGGCACGCGCGGCGTAGGGGCGTCGGCCGAGAGTCACATGAGGAGCTTGCACCGCGTCGCATTGCCGTATCTCCTTTACCCGCTCGCGTCCGTCGCGATCGCCGCCGATGCGCCGCGCTTCGAGCTCGTCGCCTACGGCGTCTTCGACGACGTCACGACGACGGGTCGCATCGCGGCGCCGGGCTCGAGCGACGGCAGCATCGGCGTCGTCTCCGAGTACGACGTCGCGAGACCGACCGTGGTCACCGACCGCATCCCGGCGCAAACCGGCGTGCGCTTCGGTTACACGTTCGTCGTGACGAACCGCGGTACGTTCGACTCGGTGCCCGTCGAAGTCCGCGTGACGCATCCGCCGCTCGAGCTGCCGGACGGCGGCCGCGTGACGGTCGACAACTGGCCGATGCAGGCGCAGGGCATCCCGCGCCTAACCGGCTGGCGCTTCGACCACGACTACGAGCTGGTGCCGGGTGCCTGGACGATCGCAGTGCTGCACGAAGGCGCCGTCGTGGTCGAGAAGACATTCTGCGTCGGCGCGCCGAGTGAACGCTGCGACGCGCCTTAGCGGTGCTTCAACCCGGCGGCGCGAGCAGCACGCCCCACATGAAGTCGAACTTCAGCGAGCCGTCGAGCACGCCGGGAATCGGCGCACCGGTCGGGTTGTACGGCAGCATCGCGCGCACGCCCGCGGCGGTCTTGCCGTCCTTGCCGAACGACGCGTAGACGTGACACGCGATGCACGACGAGGCGGCGACCGTGCCGTTGCCGACGATGCGCTCGATCACGGCGTTGCCGAGCACGTACGGCGTGCCGTCGGGCGCGGCGTAGTCGACCTGCGTCGATTTCATGCAGTAGTTCCGCCACGCGGGGTCGAGCTTCGCCTCGACCATCAACGCTTCGAGCGGTGGCGTCTTGCGGCACTCGCCGTACTGGGTGTTGGGCGCCTGCTGGTTCGGTGCCACGCTATCGTCGAGCGCGCCGAACGTGTCGAAGCAGCCGATCTGGTCGCAGCGCCCTGGCGTGTTCGCGTGCTCGAACGTACCCCAGACCCAGTTCGCGTTCTGCCGGCTCGAGACGTGCAGCGACACGAGCGCGTACTCCACGCCACCGGACGTGTTCGTGTAATAGCGCTTGCGGATCGCATCGAGGCTGCCGAGCGACGGGATCCACGCGAGCAGGGTCGGTAGCGGAACCCAGTCGCCTTTCACCGCGATCGCCGTGGTCGGCATCTCGACGTCGAGCCCTTTCGCGTACGCCGCGGCGAGGCCGGCCTGCGTGTTGAGTCCGTTCTCGACGATGTAGTCGAACTGCGGACGGTTGCGCTTGACCTCTTCCGCGATGCACGGCTTCGGCGTCCCGCTGGTCGGGAAACCGCCGACGGCGGCGTTGCCCGGCGCGCTGCACGGCACGTCGATCGGCGCCGCGCCGCCGCCGGTCGCGCGCAGCACACTCGACTGCAGCTTCTTCGGCGCGTCGGGACCGGGCCAGGCCGGCGTCTTCGAGAACGTGTCGGCGTCCGACGCCCAGGTCTCGAACACGACCGGCGTACGATCACCGGGATCGACCGGCGCGGCGAACGCCGCGAACAGCCGCCAGATGAACTCGTCGGAGTTCTGCGTCGTGCCGTCGACGGCGCCGGCGCGCGCAGGCACCGCGACGACGACGGTCGGCGGTTCGTGTGCCGCAGCAGGTGCAGCGAAGGAGCAGCCCGCGATGAGCGCGAGCGAGGCGAGCGATCGGTTCACGTGATACCCCCGGTACGAGCGACTTCCCCTGCCGCTGACGATCGGGCGGGTGGAACCTTACGCGAGTGCGTGCCGCGCTGCATTACCCAATCGGGTTAGGGCTGCGGTGGCCCATGTGTTGCTGGGCCGTGACGTCCGGAGCGGGAGCGCGGGGACGCGACAAACGGGGTTCGGCGGCCGCACAATCGCGCGATGGCCGAGCTTCCGGCACCGATGGTCCAGTGCGAGCGCGTCACGCCGGCGCTGCCGGTCGGCGACCTTCCGGCCGCGGTTGCGTTCTACACCACACGGCTCGGCTTCCGGCCGGGGTTCCTCTGGGGCGAGCCGCCGACGTTCGCGGGCGTCGATCTCGGCACGACGCGGCTGTTCTTCTCGCTGGGTGCGCCGAAGCCCGGCTGCGCGATCTACTTCACCGTCGACGACGCCGACGCGCTGTACGTGTATCACTGCGCGCAGGGTGTCGAGGTGCTCGAGCCGATCGGCGATCGCGAGTACGGCATTCGCGACTACGAGGTGCGTGACCTCAATGGCTACACGCTCGGCTTCGGGCATGTGCTGCACGGTCAAGGCGCGCGGCTCGAGATCGAGCGCGTCGATGTGCCGGTACGGCTCGAGAAGCGGCTTGCGGCGTTGATTGCCGACCTCGCGGCGCACAAGCGCATGAGCCTCGCGAGCCTGCTCGAGGAGACGCTGCTGCACACGCTCGACGGCGTCGAGCCGCATACGCCGGCCGACCTGCGGGCGATCGAGGCGCTGAAGCGACAGCACGGTATCGACTACGACACGCACGCGAGCTATCGCTTCGTCGAGCGCGGCGACTCGGAGGCGGGTTGAGCGGGAAAGCGTCGCCTCACCCTCGGGTCCGACCACGGCTGCTGACTTTCGCCGTCGCCGCCGCGGCGAGCGTGTTCGTGGCGGCCGCGCTGGGCGGCATGATCGCGGGTCTGGCCGGTGCGCAGGGCGCGATGCTCGGCGCGTTCGCGACGAACGCGATCGCGGCGGCGCTGGTCGCGACGGTGTCGGCGTGGCTGCTGCGGCGCGAAAGCGCGTCGCTCGTGGCTCTCGGTTTGCCCGACTCGATTCCGCGCTGGCGCGAGCTCGGGATCGCGACGGCGCTCGGCATCGCGCTGTTCGCGGGCATCGCGCTCGTGCAGAGCGCGATGGTCGGCGCGGCGTGAGCGTATGCCGGCGGCGCGGGTCTCGCGGCGGCGCTGTTCGGCCTGCCGGTCGTCGCCGCGATGGTGCTGTTCGAGGAGCTCGTGTTCCGCGGCTACGCGTTGCGCGTGCTGCGCATGCGCCACGGCGACGCGGTCGCGATCGTCGCGACGGCCGCAGCGTTCGGCACGTACCACCTGATCGGCTCGCAGGACTGGGCGATGGGTCTGACGTTCCGTTTCGCGACGTCGTTCGCGGGCGGGCTGCTGTTCGCGTGGGTCGCGATCCGCACGCGCGGCCTCGCGTGGCCGATCGGGCTGCATCTCGGCGGCAACTGGGTGCAGGCCTCGATCGCCGGATTCGCACCGACCGATGCGAGCGGCGTCGGCGCGGTGTGGCGAATCGCGATCGACGCCGAGCAGTTCGCCGCGCTGACTGCGCCCGATCTCGCCGCGCGCTGGCCGTATCTTGCGGGGCTCGGGCTCACCGCGCTCGCGGTCGCCGTCGTCACCAGCCCGAGAAGCGCGGCCACCAGGCACTGACACTGCCGGCGTCGTCGGCGACGACGTGATAGCCGTCGAACTGCGCCGCGGTCGCGCAGGCGTGATTCGGAAGGATCCGCACCAGCGTGCCGACCGGGAGCTCCGGCAGCGTCGCGCGCGAGCCGTCGCGCAGCGCGACGATGCCGTGCTCCTGGTTCGTTGCGACGACGATCAGATCCTCGAGCGGTCGGCCGTGCGCGTCGCAGACGACGCCGTAGCCCTGATCGAGCGCCTGCGACGCGGTGCCGCGATCGCGTGACAGCGCGGTCCAGCCGGCGTCGACGAGAATCCAGCCCTTGTCGCGCCGGTGCCCGATCACGCTCGCGAGCACGCCGATCGCGATGTCGTCGATCGCGCAGACGCCGATGCCCGCCATGACGAGATCCTGGAACACGTAGACGCCCGCGCGCACTTCGGTGACGCCAGGCAAGTCGCGCGCGAAGTGCGCGGTCGGCGTCGAGCCGACGCTGACGACGGGACAGGCGAGGCCCGCGTCGCGCAGCGCGCGCGCGGCCTCGGCGACCGCGGCGCGCTCACCCTCGGCCGCAGCGATGATCGCGTCGGCACCGGCGTGGTCGTACGAGCCACCGGCGTGCGTCATGACACCGCGCAACTCCGCGCCGCCGTCGACGAGGCGCCGGCCGATCGCAACGAGCGTCGGATCGTCGGGCTTGAGCCCCGCGCGACGATCGTCGGCGTCGATCTCGACCAGTGTCGGGATCCGCTCGCGGTGCGCGCGGCAGGCCGTGACGACCGCGTCGGCCTGCTCGAGGCTGTCGAGCACGATGGCGAGATCGACGCCGGTGCGACGCAGCGCGACGACGCGCTCGAGCTTGTGCGGCGCGATGCCGACCGCGTAGAGCAGGTCGCGCACGCCAGCCGCGGCGAACTGCTCGGCCTCGCGCAGCGTCGAGACGGTCGCGGGCCCCTCGGGCGTCGGCATCATCCGGCGCGCGACTTCGACGCATTTCGCGGTCTTCAAGTGCGGGCGCAGCGGTACGCCGAGTGCGCGCAAGTGCCGGTCGAGCCGCGCGAGATTGCGCGCCATGCGGCGCTCGTCGAGCAGCAACGCGGGGGTCGGCAGGTCGTGGAGCGTCATCGTGCGAGTCTCGCACGCGGGTGCGCTCCGCATCGCTTCGCCACGTTGCACGTGCCGTCCGCTGCCCGTGCGAGCCAGCCGCCGCGGCATGTCCCGTCGGCGCGCCGCACCGCGTTGTCAGCTGCGACAGCCCAGCGACGATGGGAGCAAACCGCATGATCCGCGCGATCCTCTTTTTCGCCGCAGCAGCGTCCGCAATGCCGGCCGCCGCCGACGACGACGCACGCCTGTGGAAACTCGCGACCGACACGCAATCGCTCTACGGGCTCGCGACCGACGCACTCGCGAACAGCGACGCCGCGTTCGAAGCGCTCGCCGAGACGCGCGGACGCATCGAGGCGACGCTCGGTACGGGCGGGCCCGACGCGCTCGCCGAGGCGCGTGCCGCCTGGCTTCCGACGCGTGACGCCGTCGACACGATCATCGGACGACGCGCCGAGCTGGTCGCCGCGCATGAGGCGCAGTCGACCATCGGCGCCGCGGCACGCCAGCTCGTCGCGCGCCTCGACGAGGTCGCGCGGATCCTGGTCGAAACCGCGGCCGATCCGGAGGCCGCGAGCCGCGTGTACCACGTCGCGCGAACGCAACGCCTGCTCGACCGGCTCGCACGCCGCGTCGACGAGGCGCTCGAAGGGTCCGCGGCGACGCCCACGATCATCGACAACATCGGGCGCGACGCGAAGCTCGTGGAGGTGACGCTCGACGCCTTCGTCACGGGCAACGACGAGCTCGAGATCTCGCGCATCGCCGAAGCACGCGCCGCGGCGCTGATCAGCGAGGTCCGTACCCTCTACGCCGCACAGGGCGAGGCGATCGACGCCCTGCTCGACGCGAGCGCGGACCTCATCGCGGCCGGCGAAGCACTCAAGCAGCTGCGCGCGCACGGCGAGGTGCTCGCGGCGGCGCCCTCGATCGCGCACGCTCGCGCGTCGAAAGGTGCAGCGGCAGCGGCAGCGGCACGGCCAGGCGAGACCGGCGGCTGACGCGCGCTCACTCGCGATCGTTGCGGTCGCGCCCGATCTCGTGCCGGAACTTGCGTTCGCGCTCGCTGCGCTGCTGCTGCGCGGTGCGCGGGGAGTCCTTGCCGCGCGTGACGGTGCCGCGCCCGCGCGGTGTGGTTCGGTTCTCGCGGCGGCCGCCGCCGGGGTTCTGAGGCATGTCCGACTCCGGGTCGACCGTGCGCCCGGGCGCCAGCGTCGCGCGCCGGCGATGAATCGCGGCGAAACCGCACGCTGGCCCGGCGACGAAGCGCAATGCGAGCCCGCCGTCACTCCGTTTCGGCGGGCGTGGCGGCGGGCGCCGCGTCCGGGCTCTCGCGCTCCTCGTCGCGGCGCTGAGGCTCGAGCTTCACGACGAGCGGATTCGGCTTGAGATCGCGCGCCGCGCCGGTCGCGGCGTCGACGCCGACGCCGATCAGCCCTCCGATCAGGACGTTGCCCGCCATGCCCGCCGCGCCTGCTCCCGAGACTTCGCTCAGCACCTGGGTACGCACCTCGGCGTAGCCCAGCTTCCGAATGGACACCTCGAACGGGTCCTTGCGCCGCTTCTTGAGCGTGCAGGGGGTCGTGCAGCGTTCGCCCGACGAGAGCTCGACGTCGGCGCCGATCGGGTCGCTCTCGACGGTCCATGCGACGGTCGTGCCGCGTGTCACGGTCGCGCAGCCCTGGGTCGCGACGAGCGCGAGTGCGGGAAGGATCAACTTCCTCATGGCGACGTCTCCTTGCAGCCGCCACGACCGCATCCGACAGCGGGCTTCGCGACGCGCTTCGATGCGCGCTCGCGGGCGCCCGGCAGCTCGAGCCCCTGCGCGATCGCGACCTGCTCCGCGATCTTCTCGGCCGCGCCTTCCATGTGTGCATCCGCGTCCTGCGCGGCGGCGGCCAGGCCGCTGATCGGAGAGATCAGCGCACCGACCGGCCAGCTGTTCTTGTCGACGGCGATCGTGCCGAGCCGCTCGCCGTCGGTGCCGGTGAACCGCACGGTCGCATCGAAGTACGAGCTGCCGGCGCCGAAGCCGAAGAGCAAACGCAGCGCCGCGTTGCCGTCCTTGTAGCGCGTGATGTCGCCGTCGATGCGCAACGCGGCGCCCGCGTCGTCGCCGTGTGTGTCGGCGCGCACGCCGTAGCGACGCAGCGCCGCGACCACGAGGCGGGTGAAGCGCTGTCCCGCGGCCGTGACCTCGGCGTCGTAGACCGCACGCTCGGCGGCCGGAATCTCGTGTGCCGGCCGGCTCCCGAACTCGCCGACCACCACGCGCCCGTACCGTCTGAAGTCGTGCGAAGGTGCGTCGCCGTCGTGTGAGAGCTTCGAAGTGGAGCCGCAGGCCACGAGCAGCGTGCAGCCGAGTACCGCCGCCGCGACGCGGCGGTTTGCAAGGTTCATCGGAAGTTCCCCTGTTTGGATGTGTTGCGCGGCCAGCATGCCGACTCGCCGTGCACCCGGCAAGTTTGCAACCGGCCGGGCACCCCTGTAGGGCGCGAGCGCGCCTACTCGAACTCGGACGGCGAGATCGGCCGGTAGTGCTTGCGCCGGTAGACCCGGCCGCGCTTCACGACGAACGCGATCTCGCGCAGCGCGGCGATGCGCCTGGAAGGATCGCCGCGCACGAACACGAGGTCGGCGAGCTTGCCCGGCGCGATCGTGCCGATCTCTTGCTCGCGCCCGACGCTGCGCGCGCCGACCAGCGTCGCCGCGCGGATCGCCGCGAGCGGCGACATCCCGATGTCGTCGACCAGGATCTCGAGCTCGCGCTGCACCGGCGGCAGCGGATCGTCGAATGGCGAGTACGCGTCGGTCCCGGCCGAGAACTCGACGCCGAGGCGGTGCGCCTCGGCACCGAGACGCTTCGCGAGCTTCGACGAGCAGTAGCTCGGCGGCCCTCGGCCCTCGGGCAACTCGCGCCGCAGCCTTTCGATCGCCTCGTAGACGTAGAGCGTCGCGTCGAGGATCGCGCCGCGCCGCTGCATCGCGCGAAACGCGTCGCGGACCGGCTTCGGCATGCCGCGCTCGAGCTTCGACTCGTCGACGTCGGCACGGTCGTGGTACGCGCGCGGCATCGCCTGCGCCTCGTACGCGATCATGCAGCTGTGCGAGACCGTGTCGACGTCCGCGGCGACCACTTCGCGTGTCGAAGCGGGAAACACTGCGGCATGCGCCCAGGCGCCGAGCCGCTGGCGATGCGCTTCCGCCGCGATCCGGCGCACGGCGCGCGCGTCGAGGTTGCCGTAGATCTTGATCGCGGACGCGCCGGCGCCGCGCGCGAGCGTGACGGCTTCGACGAGATCGGCCGTGGCATCGACTTCGCGCAGCCACGGCACTTCACCGGCTTTCGCGCCCGACGCGGCCGACGCGAGCCGGTCGTCGTGAAAGAAGCCCGGACCGGCGAACAACGCGGCATAGACGACGTCGGGGCCTTCGATCTCGCCGACGCGTGCCGCGCGCGCGAGGTCCGCGACGATGCGCGCGTCGTCGCCCATGCTGCGCACGGTCGTGACACCGCCGTAGAGATCGCGCCGCATCAACGCCAGCGCGAAGTTGCGTTTCGGGTAGTTCGCAAGGTGGACGTGCGTGTTGACGAGCCCCGGCACGACGTGGAGCCCGCGCGCGTCGACCGCGACGTGGTCGCCGGAAACCATTGCATCGGCGTCGAGCTCGGCCACGATGCGCTCGCCGCGCACGACGAGCGCGCGGCCCGCGCGCGGCGCCGCACCGGTGCCGTCGACGACGGTGACGTCACGATAGACCGTGGCCCGGTCGGTGGGAGCGGCGGCGTCCTGCGCCGCCGCGGCGCCCGCGTACGCGAGCGCCGCGACGAGCCCGCACAGACGCGCGCTCGATGCGCGCGACAGCGGGCACCGACCCACGGACGTTATGCGCCGTCGGCCGGCAGCAGCACCAGCTCGGTCTTCTCCGACGCCGGCCGCGCGTTCCACTTCTCGAGGTACTTGGCCTGCTTCTTCTCGATGTCGCCGCGGTGCTCG
>Ga0187892_10004002_pt1 | contig 25663 bp, 12 predicted proteins | sample MA1701073metaG_FD_139345 | JGI IMG/M metagenome (GOLD analysis project Ga0187892, IMG submission 139345) | Bio-ooze microbial communities from a basaltic lava cave in the Kipuka Kanohina Cave System on the Island of Hawaii, USA - MA170107-3 metaG ... | reverse complement strand
GGAGTCGATGGACTCGATGCGGTTCCCGTGTGCGTCGTAGCGATGCTCGGTCAAGCCTCCGAGCGGGTCCCGGACGGTCGTGAGGCGGCAGCGGTCGTCGTACGTGTAGGTCGTGCAGTTCCCGGCCGGGTCGCAGCTCGTTTCGGGAAGGTCGCAGGCCCCGTACGTGAAGCTCCTCGTCCTGCCCTCGGGGTCGGTATGCGTCAGCCGGTTCCCCTCGGAATCGTAGGTGGTCGTCGTGGTCCGTCCGTCGGGATCCGTCGCCGTGAGGAGATTCCCCGCGGCGTCGTACGTGAAGCTCCTCGTGAGGACCGTCGTCGCGTCGATCCAACGTCTCTCTTCGATGAGGTTCCCGCGCTCGTCGAAGAAGCTGTCGAGTCGGTTCCCTTGGGCGTCGAAGCTCGTGCTCCGCGCCAGCGAGGAGTCGGTCTCAAACTGCACGCAGCCGCCGGCGTCGCCTGGATCGGCCCCCGGACCGCATTGCGCGGCCAGGCGCCCGCCGGCATCGAAAACGGCGGTCAGAGCCGTTCGCCCGAGAGGGTCTTCGATCCGCGTGAGGTGATTCGGGAATCGCGGGTCCTCGTAGAAGTACTCGATCTTGGCGCCGGCCGGGTCGATGAACGCCGAGAGCCTCCCCGCGGCATCGTAGAGATAGCGATACTCACCCGGCGCGTCGCCGTCGGCCGGGTCGTCATCGGGGGCGATGATGCGGGTGATTCTCCCCTCGCCGTCCCGCTCGATGGCGAGGCTCGCTCCGGTCGAACTGACGAGGCCGTCCGGCTTCACGTCGATGGCGACGCCGCTAGGGTTCCGGACCGACAAGAGCCCGTCCTCTTCGCCGATCGTGGACTCGATCCCTTCTCGAGTGGTGAAACGATAGACGCGGGGGTTGTAGGGAACGCCCACCTGATTGGCCTTGCCGCCGAACACGAAGAAATTCCCGGCGGGCTCCACGACCTCGAGTCGGTCCCGTACTCCTGGATCGGGGATGAAGACCGGGGCGAACAGGAAAGAAAGGAACCCGCCGAGGTTTTGCGGCTGGAACGTGAAACCCACCCGCTGGCCGTTCGAGCGGGTGACGAAAACGCGCGTCCCGGGTTGGAACGGTTCGGTCGCAAGCAGATCGACGATCCCGTTGCCGGTTTTCGACTCGATGGCGCTGTCCTGGACCTCGCCGGGTAGAGCGAGCCTCCAGCCGGGACCGAAGTCGCCGGAGGACGTGTCGAGGGTGTCGTAGATCCGCCGCACCTCGATCGGGAGGCCTGCGAGCGGAACGATCAGGTCCGTGAAACGAAGGGCGAGGTTCCCCAGCTTCAGCTCCCCGGCGACGTGGAGGTCGAATTCGATGCCGCCCGTCTGCACCGTGTCGCTCCCGATGATGCGCATGCGGTAGGTCCCGTTCGGGAGGAGCGTCGGATCGAAGGTGGTGATCGCGGCCGCCGTCTTCTCCCCGGAGCCGCTTGCGATGGTCTTGTACTCAGTGCTCCCTTGCGCCGCCAGCTCCACCGTCCAAGTCACGGGGCCGCTCCCGGGCTTCCCATCCTCCGTGGCGTCGGAGATCGTCGCGATCAGAGTCGTCGGGGCCGTGACGGTCGAGCCCGGTAAGGGGGAGTGTATCTCAACGACCGGCCGATGCGGGTCGAGGGGATCGTCGGGGTTACCGACCTGGAGCGTCCTCGAAACCTGGGTTTCGTTGCCGGAAGGATCCCTCGCCGTCGCCGTGAACGTGCAGTAGCCGACCGCCGACGAAGAAAACGTCACGCGGCCGATCTCGTCGAGGCGGAGGTCTCTCGCCGCCAGGGGCGCGCACTCCACCGTCAAGGCTCTCGATGCGATCCCCGCGTTGTCCGCGGCCGTGAGCCGAACTTCGACCGGCGAGCCCACGGGTGCCGGGTATGCGGAAAATCCGATCTCGACGATGGGAGGCTGTTCATCTTTGAGCACTTCGATCGAAAAGGACATCTCGACTTCGCCTTCGCAGCAGTCGGCGACCCTCAGAACCACCGCGTGAACGCCGACGTCGGCGGGAGTGGTGTTCCAGGTGAAGAGACCCGTGACCGGTTGAACTGTCATCGCATTGGGCATCGCCGCCGGACCGCTTGCGATCTCGTAGCGGAGGAGGTCGCCGTCGGCGTCGGTCGCATCGAGGTCGTACTGCCATGTCTTCCCCGCTAGAACAGTCCCTGGGGCGTTCTCCGAAGTGATTTGCGGCAACGCGTTCGTGGTCCTCACCCGGACTTCGAAGACCTGGTTTCCCGAAGCGCCCCGGGAGTCAGTCGCCCGCACGCCCACGACATGCGTCCCGACGTCCGCCGCCTTCGGGGTCCACTCGACGACGCCGCTGGCTGCCTGGATCGAGGCGCCCACAGGGCCCGTCCCAAGGCTGAAGGCGAACGTCTCGCCTTCCGGGTCGAGGGCGTCGACGTCGTAGCGAAAGAGCCTCCCACCAACGCAAAGCCCGGCGGCGTGCTCTCAATGACGGGCGGAAGGTTCGCGGTCGCAGCGTCCCTCACCACCACGGTGAAGCTCTGGCGCGTCTCGCCGCCCCGGCCATCGCCCACCGAAAGGCCCACCGAGTGCTGGCCCACCTGGTCCAGAGCCGGCGTCCACCGGATGCGCCCCGTCGCGGCGTCGAGCGTCATGCCGGCGGGCGCGGGATCGAGGACGAAGCTGAGGACGTCCCCATCCGGGTCCGTCGCCGCGGGCTGGTAGACGTACAGGATTCCCGTGACCGCTTCCGTCGACGGCGACGTCGTGATCCGAGGCGCCGACGGATTCGAAGGCAGTGCGCCCACGACGAGGTTGAACGTCTGGACGGCCTCTGCCCCGCCGGCATCCGCGGCGCGGATCGAGACAGCATGGATCCCCGGAAGGGCATAGGACCAGAGGATCTCGCCGCTCACGGCGTCGATGGAGAGCCCCGCGGGGCCCGAAAGGAGCCCGTAACCGACCGGATCGCCGTCTGGATCGGTTGCATCCGCATCGTAGGCATACGCACCGCCCACGGAACCGCCCACGATCGGCAGTGTCGTGAAGAACGGCGGGCGGTTCGTCCCGGGCCCGCTCACGACGAGCGTCCAGCGCTGCGTCGCCTGGCCGCCAAGGCCGTCGATCGCTGAGACCGAGATGTCGTGCGCGCCGAGGTCCCCGGCGGCCGGAGTCCACCTTAGGAGGCCCGTTCCCGCATCGATGGCCATTCCGGCGGGGCCGAAGTCGAGCTTGAAGCTCACCGGATCTCCGTCGGCGTCTGATGCCGACACATCATATGTGAAACTCGTCCCGGCGAGTGCTCGCGCCGGCGGCGCCGTCTCGAAAAAGGGCGGCCGATTGGCCGGCGAGAGCCAGCGCACGTCGAACTGCACGCGGACTCGGTCCGGATTAGAAAAGGGGAGCAGCACATAAGGCCCGGCATCGCCGGGTGCTAGTGAGCCGCCGTCGAGGAGTACGACATAGGGCTCCCCTCGGTCCGTGAGACCGGCCGCCGCTTGCAGCTCGGTCGCGGGCGGCCTCAGATTAGCGAGGGCCATCAAGATCGGGCCCCGCACCGTGTGCTGGCTCACGTTCCTCACTCGGGCCTTGTCGAGGAGCGCCTCCGCTCCGCGAACGAAGGTCGTGTCGGCGTACTCCACCTTGAGCTGCGCCGAAGCCTCCGAGTAGCCCGACAGGCCGCTCGCGCCGTCCTTCTCGCCCCTGAGGTTGAGGAGCGTCTCGTACTCCCCGCAGCCGGGCTCCACGACCTGCACGACGAAGAGGTTCTCGCCCTCCGCGATTCGCACGGTCTTGAAGAACCGGCCCGCGCCGTCGAAGGAATCGACGGGCTCGCCGCTCACGAGCACCGCGCTCACGGGTCGCCCCTGCTGGGGGGCGACGGCCCGACCGCTGATGACGACGGAGGATCCCACGGGGAAGGCGGTCCCGGAAGCGGGAGAAAGCTCCACGGGCGGGATGTCGATGAGGCCGCGACAGGCCTCGGCCTCGTAGAGGAAGCGGACCGAGAAGGGATCCGCGGGCGTGTAGCTGGCGTCGTTGGACGCCCCCGCGATGTGGACGCGCCACTGGAACCCGAGGATCCTCCGTCCCGCAAGCTCGTTCTCATCGAGCCCTAGAGAATGGTCCGCCGAGAGCATCCGGCCTGGTGGGTTCCCGAGGGCCGACGGCGCTTCCCAGCCGTCGAGGGTGATGAGGCTCCCGTCGTCGAGGATGAGCTGTGCCTCGGAGGTCCCTGCGGCGGGGTTGAGGAGGTTGAAGGGATTCGGCTCGATGGTGGCCGAAAAGCGCGGCCCGCTCACAAAACGAAGCCCATCGCCGGGGACCGCCTCCGCGAAGTTCACCACGCGCCACTCCGTCGTTCCCGCCCCCTGGAGCGAGACTCCGGCCACGCCGCTCACCACCCGCTCCTCGTGCGGCCCGCAGGGCTGAAATTCACAAGAGGCGAAGTGGACCCGCAGGCGGCCGTCGGCGTGGGTCGACCCGATCTCCGCCCTCGTCGTGCTGGGCTGGTCGAAGGAGAACCGCAATCCGTCCACGATACGCGTGGGGAGGAGAGCCACAAGCTGGGGCGAGAGACGCCGCGAGAACCGCGCCGCGAACAAGCCGATCACCCCCGCCGACGGAGCGACATCCGAGATCTCGACCATTTCCGTCCGGCCGCTGAGGAGCGACATCGTGATGCGGGTCTGGGCTCCGATGCCCCCAGGCCTGGAGAGGAGGATCGAAAGAGCATCGGCGCTGACGAAGCGGACGCCGCTCAGGTCCACGGGCCGCAGAAGCGGCACGTCGACCGAAAGGCTCTCGGGCGTGGCCTCGAAATCGATGGGAAAGGTCTCCGTCGTGATGAAACCCGGCTCTCCCGGGGGGAGGTCCTCGACGATCTGGATATCGAGACTGCGTGTGTTGTCGTCCTCGCCGCCGGCCTCCAGCAGGTCGTCTCCGGCGTCGAGAACGACGAAAAGCTTGTAAGTCCCCAGAGAAATCTTCTCGTTGATGTCCACCGTCTCCGTGCGCGAGCGGCTCGAGTGCGGCTGGAGAGGCTCGAACCGGAGGAACTCCCCGACGAGGATGTCGTCCGCGTTCCCAAGAACGAGGTCCGTCGAAAGGACGATCCGGTCCGTCGAGGGCCCGGCGGCCCCGGGACCGCCGCCGAGATTCGTCACGGTCCAGGTCACGGCGGCATCGCGACGGAGGTCGCTCGCGAAGAAGACCCGCGGGCTCACCTGAAGGTCTTCGAATCCCAGGTCGACGGCGACGTTCCAGGCGGTAAAGCCGTAGGCGGGCGTGCTCGACGCCGTGGCGTCGACGACCAGCCGGTACGTCCCCTCGGCGAGGTTCAAGGGGCCGAGGTCAACGTCCGGGCTCAAGAGCCGCTCGTCTCGATAGACAGCCTCTCCTAATGCATCGAACAGCGACCACCGTAAGAAGCCGTCGGTGGTCACGATGTCGATGAAAACTCTTTGGCCCTCGATCGCGTCGAAGATGTACGTCGCCGTCGCGCCGGGCCCCAGAACCCCCGCCCGGGGCGCGCCGAAGGCCAGCGGCGCCGTCGTGTCCGCCGCCTCGACGATGCGGAGGTCATAGACCGGCTCGTAACTATACTGCGGGTCGAAAACCAGGCTGTACGCACCGGCCGAGAGCGTGAAGGGTCCCTGGTCCGATTCGGCGACGTCGGCACGCTCGGGCCCGAAGACGGCTTCCCCTACCGGGTCGATGAGCGACCAATCGAGCCGAGACGTCGCCGTCATTCGGTCGAAGAAGAGTCGCTTCGCTTCCGCAAGCTCGATGCGATAGGTGTGCGTCGCGCCCGCCTGGCCCGCGAAGCTCTTTTGGACCGACACGCCGAGAGCGGCGGCGTCTACTGAGTCCTCGACGGGCCGGATCGCGACTTCGTAGGCCGGCTGATAGCCGAATTCAGGGTCGAGGACCAGCGTGTAGGTCCCCGCCACTAGCGTGAAGGGCCCCGTGTCGCTATCGGCGTTGTCGCCGCGGACAAACGGGAAGACCTCCTCGCCGACCGGGTCCAAAAGAGTCCACGCAAGTCGGCTCGAGGAGATCTTCCGGTCGAGGAAGACCCGCTGGCCCTGGCTCACGGGGAAGCTGTACCGGTGAACTGCCCCCGCCGAGCCCAAGAAGGTGCCCGAGACGATGTTCCCGACCGCGGCGCCGCCGGCGACGACCGCCGCATCGGAGATGCGGAACGAGAACGCCGGCGCCGCGGCGGCCGTCCGGGCTCGTAGCGCGATCGTGTAGGTCCCCGCGGCGAGTCCGTAAGGCCCAAGGTCCGAGGTATCGGTCGAATTGGCGCGCTTCAAGTTCATCGATCGCCCCACGGCGTCGAAGATCTCCCAGTCGAGGTCCGCGTGCCCGATGAGGAGGTCGAGGTAGACCCGCCGGCCCTCGGTAGCCGAGAACGCGTAGCTCATGGAACCCCCCGGGATGGGGATGGTCCCCGTGACCTCATCGCCTACAGAAACGAGAGACCCCATGGGTATGAAGGACCCGAGGCCATCGTCGCGGATCCGGAAGCGAAACGTGCCAGATGCGTCGCCCTCACCGAGCACCGTCAGCCGATAGGAGCCACCCATCAACGTGATGGCGGCCGACGTCGTGAGGCTCGTCGTGCGGGCGAGCACCGTTCGGCCGTGAGCGTCCTCGACCATCCAGTTGAGCGCGCCACCGTTCGATGTGGCGATCAGCTCCACCGTGACGATCCGGCCCGGATCCGCCGTGAATGCGTAGATGCGAGCTTGGCCCGGGCGGTCGGCCGGGATCTCCTCGGATACTTCCTCCCCGATGGAGATCGTCCTCTGTATGGCCGTTGCATCGGAGGCTCGGAACTTGTACGTCGCCGTCCCTCCACCCTCGCTCAAGACCCGCAGCTCATAAGTGCCCCCGAGGAGCACCAGCGGCCCCACGTCGCCGAGGTTCCCCGTGCGCGCAAGCACCGCCCGTCCGAGGCCATCCAACAGCTCCCAGTTAATGATCGCGGAGTTCGATGAGGCGAGCTGGTCCAGAAAAACCACCTGGCCCGCGGGGACGGTCAAGGTGTAGGCGTCGATTTCGCCGGGCAGAGAGATAGCCCGGTCCACGACCTGGCCCAGAGCGATCGGCTCCGCAACCGGCGGCTCAAGGCCGACAATCCGGAAGGAATAACTGCCGGTGGCCAGGTTGCCGCCCGTGGCGAGGGGCCCCTCGACCGTGAGCCGGTATGTTCCTCCCATGAGCCCCACGGGGCCATGGTCCCCCACTTTGCGGCCGGCGACGATCTCCCGCCCGATGGCGTCCTTGATCTCCCACGTGATGTTGGAGTTCTCCGTCGAAATCAGATCGAGAAACACCGTCTGCCCGGCCGAGGCGGCGAACGTGTAATGGTCCCTCTGGCCGGGATGCTCGGGATCGATGGTGCCCTGCACCGTCTCCCCGATAGCCAGCGGCCGCTCCTCGGGGGCGGCATCGACGATCCGGAACTCGTAGACGCCCGTCCCAGTACCCTCGGGGAGGACGCTCAAGGTGTAATCTCCTCCGAGAAGCGGGACGGGGCCGAGGTCGCTGAGGTCCGTCATGTCGCTCGCAAGGAGACGACCCCAGGCGTCCTCGATCTTCCAGTTGAGGACCGACGTGCTTGCCGAGAGCCGGTGGGCGGCGATCCACTGGCTCGAGGCCGCCGTGAAGACGTAAGCGTCGACCTGCGTCTGCGAGCGGATCTCGCCCGATACGGGCTGCCCGATCGCGATCGGGGCGCCAATCAAACCTCCGCCCCCGCGCCGCAGCCTCGGCAGCGCCGTCGACTCCCGCGAAGTGAGACTCGTGGAGTCCTCATCGAGCGAATCCTCTTTGCCTCGCATCACCTCCGGCTTCACCCCCGGCTCGGCCGTAAGAAGATCTTCCGGCGCTTCGCCGATCTCGGCGAGGGCCCGACGGCGAACCTCCGGCGACATTTCGCGGGCGCAGCGCTCTTGGCCGGCGCAGCCGAGGGAGTCCCCGGTCCGGTCGAGCCCGCACGCCGGATGCGGCGGGGGCGGCGGAGAGCCGCCCGAGAAGAGAAACGAGAGGAGATGCATCCCGTCGGCAAGGTCCAGGGTGCCGTTGTCGTCGGCATCGAGGGCGTCGAGGCAATCGGCGGCCGGCCCCCTATCGAAGAGAAAGTCGAGGAGGCGGATCGCATCGGCGATCGTGGGCTGGCCGTCGCCGTCGGCATCGCCCCGGACGAACGATCGCTCACGGAACTCAGCCGACATGGCGGAACCGGCGAGCAGGACCAAGAGGCAGAGCGCGCCGGCGATGGCCGCGGCATGGAGTCCCCGGGTCGCTTTCACGGGCAGGGATCTCCCTCGGGGTACGGCGGACAGGAGCAGGGGGAGCAACCGAGGTCGTCGATCTCCCCCTCATCGAACCCGCAAGCCGGATAGGGGCGGGGGATAGTCGCACCGCCAAGGAAGAGGAAGTTGAGGACGTAGATCGCGTCCGTGACATCGACGGCTCCGTCGTTGTTCCCATCGGCGGCATCGAGGCATGTCAGCCCCTCTCCGCCCAAGAACAGGAAGTTGAGGGTGACGATGGGGTCCGTGATGTCCATGGTCGTGTCGCCGTTGGCGTTCCCCCGCACGAACTCGAACTCGCCTCCGGGCAGCTCGGGGAGGTGGTCCTCGAACGTCCCGTCCACCACCGTCGTGCGGAAGACGACGCCGCGGATCTCCGCCTCCGGGGCCCAGCGGACGTTCCGCAGGATCTCGAAGTCGGCAAGGTGGAAGGTCACCGAGCCGATGGGCTGAGGCACACCGGGCCGGGCGTCGAGGAGGACCTGCCCGTCGGGATCCGCCCAGAGCGCTGCGACGATCCGGTCACCCTCCACAAACCAGGTCGCAGGACCGAGCGGGCTCGAAAACGGCGGAGCTTCTCCCTTCGTGGGGTCGAGGGGCGTCAGCGTGGCCGCATCGAACTGGAGGATGAGCGTGATTCCCAGGACGGGCGAGGGGGTGTCGAGGAGGATCGGCAGCGTCACGGTTCGATCCTTCACGCCCGCAGGAGGCTCGACCACGACGTCGCCGGCGACGATCCGGAAGCTCTGGTCGACCCGGCCGAAGCCTCCGAGGTCGTCGTCGGGATCGGCGCCACAGCCCCGCGACGGCTCGGGGAGCTGTGCCCCCACCGCGACGGCGTGTCGCAGAAAGAGAAAGTCGCCGACCGTGACCCGCTCGTTGTCGTTGGCATCGGCCGCGTCGACTTCGGGCAGGAGCTTGCAGCCCAGCGGCGCAGGGCCCTTCTCGAAGAGCCAGGCCAGGATCGCGGGGGGATCATCGGCGTCGACGATCCCGCTTCCGTCGACGTCGCCCCGGAGGAGCCCCTCTTGCGGGCCGAAATCCAGCTCGATGTCGTCGATCCGCACGGCGCTCGCGACGTCGCCATCGGCACCGATGAGGTCGAAGTAGAGCGTCACTACGCTGCCTTCAGGAACGGAGCGGAGGTTCACGGTGGCCGTTCCTCCCGCCCAGACCACTCCAGAGGCCGCGAGGACGGCTCCGGTCTCCTGGAAATTCAAGAACGAGGTCGCCAGGTCGCTCCAGGAGCCCACGATGGAGTCGAGGTCCTGGTCGAGGACGGAGATCTCGAACGCATCGGGGATCGAGGCGTCCGAGGCGTCGAAACCGGGCTCCAAATTGACCTTGAAGGAGAGGCTCCGGGCCTGAGGAGGGACGGTGAAGGTCTGGGAGAGGGTCACGAGGAAGGAGTCGCCCTCCCGCAGGACCGCTGCGCCCGCGTCGGCGGCAACACCGCCGGGGGATACGGATCCGCCGGACTCCTCCGCGGTCCAATCCGAAAGCCCCTGCGAGAAGCTCCCGTTCCTCAGGGGCGGCACGAGCCCGCCACCGCCGCCAGGGGCCCCGCAGGCGCGCCGGACGGTCGTCACGCCGTCGATAGAGACGATCTCCGCGCCGGCTGCGCGGACATCAAACTGAACGCAAGCCGCGAGGAGGAGGACCGCTCCATGTAGCAGGGACCCCCACACAGGACCCGGCAAGTACGTACCTCGAACACATTCCGCTGTAATCAACACGGGACAGTCCCTCCTCCAAAAAGAAGGCAAAGCCACCAAAGATCTCCGCGCCCGACCCTGCAGGCGCTCATCCCCGACCCTCAGGTCCCAATGAGGATACCGCCCGGGCGCCGGGATCTTACAGGGAGATTCTGGAAGCTCTGGGGACGATGCATCCAGCGATGCAGCCCGATGTTGACTTGCCCGGCGGCCGGTTCGGACCGATCCGAAAGCGGGGGTTTCTTGTCCAGGTGCGCCAGCACCACGAGCGCAAAAGGATTCGAGTTCGCATCGAGTCCCAGGCGACTCGCGGGGGCTGGCGATCGCCGAGCCGGTCGTGCTCACGACCCTCCTCGACGAAGAGATCCGCGAGAGCCACCTCAAGATTGTCGACGCTCAAGGCAAAACGGTTGTCGCCGTGATCGAGGTGTTCAGCCCGGCGAACAAGGTCGCCGGCGCCCGCGGGCGGACGAGCTACATCGAGAAGCGGGCGGAGATGATGCGGTCGCAAAGCCATTGGATGGAGATCGACCTCCTCCGTGCCGGCGAGCCCATCGTGGCGAAGGAGACGTTGCCCGAGGGCGACTACTTCGTCCACGTCTCGCGCGCCCAGAAGCGCCCCCGCGGGTACGTCTGGCCGATCCGGCTCGAAGAGCGTCTCCCGGTGGTCGGCGTCCCGCTCGGCGGCGACGATCCCGACGCCCCTTTGGACCTCCAGGCCGTCCTCGACGCCTCATACAAGAGCGGAGCGTACGACCTCGAGGTCGACTATCGCCGCGAGCCGAGCCCGCCGCTTGCGGAAGGGCGGCGCATCTGGGCGGACCGGCTCCTCCACGAGAAGTCGCACCGCTGAGCGCGGCCGACCTCCGATCGGTCACGCCAGCAGCTTCTCGACGATCTCCCCGTGGACGTCCGTCAGGCGGAAGTCGCGCCCCTGGAACCTGAAGGTGAGCTTCGTGTGGTCGAAGCCGAGCAGGTGAAGGAGCGTCGCGTTGAGGTCGTGGACGTGCACGCGGTCCCTGGTGACGTTGAAGCCGAAGTCGTCCGTCTCGCCGAGGACGAGGCCCGGCCGGAGCCCGCCGCCCGCCATCCACATCGTGAAGGCGTTCGGGTGATGGTCGCGGCCGTCGTTGCCGCCCTGGACCATGGGCGTGCGGCCGAACTCGCCGCCCCAGATGACGATCGTCTCCCCGAGGAGCCCGCGCTGCTTCAGGTCCTTGACGAGCGCCGCGCTGGCGCGGTCGGTGTTCTGGCAGTTCTTCTTCAGGTCCGCGACGAGGTTCCCGTGCTGGTCCCACGCCTCGTGGAAGAGCTGCACGAACCGTACGCCGCGCTCGATGAGCCGCCGCGCCAGGAGGCAGTTGTTGGCGAAGGATGGCTTACCCGGCTCCGCGCCGTACATCTTCCGGATGTGCTCCGGCTCGCTCGAGATGTCCATCAGCTCGGGCGCGCTCGATTGCATCTGGTAGGCCATCTCGAAGGAACTGATCCGCGTGGCGATCTCGGGGTCGCCGGCGACGTCGAGCCGCATGCGGTTCAGCTTCTGGATCGAGTCGAGCGACTCGCGCTGCATCCGCGCATCGACGCCCCGCGGGTTCGAGAGGTAGAGGACGGGCTCCCCGGCGCCGCGGAACTGGACCCCTTGGTACACGGTCGGCAGAAAGCCGCTCCCCCAGTTCGAGTTGCCTCCGCTCGGTCCCTTGCTCCCCGAGCTGAAGACGACGAAGCCGGGGAGGTCGCGCGATTCGCTTCCGAGTCCGTATGTGACCCATGAGCCCAAGCTCGGCCGCCCGAACTGCTGCGAGCCGGTGTTCATGAAGATCTGCGCGGGGGCGTGGTTGAAGGCGTCGGTCACCATCGATTTGACGATGGTGATGTCGTCGACGACCTCCGCGAGGTGCGGGAGCAGCTCCGACAGCTCAGCGCCGGACCGCCCGTGCCTTGCGAATTTGAACTTCGGGCCGAGGAGCTTCGAGCTTGGGTTGATGAAGGCCGCGCGATAGCCCTTCACCAGCTCGGCCGGCGGGAGCTGGCCGTCGAACCTGGCGAGCGCGGGCTTGTAGTCGAACAGCTCGAGGTGGCTCGGCGCGCCCGCCATGAAGAGGAAGATGACCGACTTCGCTCGGGGAGCGTGATGCGGGGCCCTCGGGGCCATCGGATCCGCCGGGGGTGCGCTCGCAGGCGCCGCGAAGCCGCTCTCGCAGAGGAGCTGGCCGAGGGCGAGCGCGCCGAGGCCGACCCCGCACTCCTGGAAGAACCAGCGGCGCGTGATCTCGCGAGGGTCCTTCCCGCGGTGGAGATGCATCTGGCAGTTCATGGCTCTTATTCCTTGGTGATCGTCTCGTCGAGGTTCAACAGCACGCGGGAGACGACGGTCCAGGCGGCGAGTCGCTCCTGATCGCCGGAATTCGCCTCTCCCTTTCCGGCAGCACCGCCGCTCACGAGATCGCCGGCCTTCAGCTCGCCGGCCTCGAACCGGCGCATCTGCCCTTCGAGCAGCGCGAGAAGCTCCGCGGCCTCCGCCTCCGCCGGCGGGCGGCTCACGCAGAGCCGGAAGGCGTAGGCGACGCGCTCCGCGTCGCAGGCTCCGCCCTCGGCGAGCGTCCGGCGGGCCAGAGCCTGCGCACACTCCATCGAGACCGGCTCGTTCAAGGTTATGAGCGCCTGGAGAGGCGTGTTCGACCGCACGCGGCGCACGCAGGAGAAGTCTCCGTTGGGTGCATCGAAGGTCTGGAGGAGCGGATACGGGAGCGAGCGGTAGCGGAAGGTGTAGATTCCCCGGCGGTAACGGTCGGCGCCGGTTTCCTCGGGCCACACCTTCGGCCCGTAGCTGACCGGCGGCTGGGTCATGAAGCCCGGAAGCGGCGGGAAGACGCTGCGGCCGCCGATCCGCGGATCGAGTAGGCCGCTCGCGGCAAGGGCGATGTCGCGCACGATCTCGCCTTCCACCCTCGAGCGCGCGCCGCGGGCGAGGAGGCGGTTCAATGGATCGAACGCGAGAAGCCGCGGCGTCACGGCCGACGTCTGGCGGTACGTCGCCGAGCTCGTGATGAGCCGATGGATCGCCTTGAGGCTCCATCCGCGGTCCATCAGCTCCACCGCGAGCCAGTCGAGAAGCTCCGGATGCGACGGCGGCTCGCACTGCGTGCCGAGGTCTTCGCTCGTGGCGACGAGACCGGTCCCGAAGTAAGCCTGCCAGATGCGGTTGACGATGGCCCGCGCCGTCGTCGGCGAGCGGCGGCCTGTCAGCCAGCCCGCGAAAGCGAGCCGCCCTGAACCTCCACCCTCGGCCGGGTGGAGGAACGCCGGCGTGCCGGGCTGGACAGGTCGTTCGGGCTTCAGGAAGTCTCCGCGGCGCAAGAGCCGCGTGTCGCGCCCCTCGGCCCGGGCCATGAGGACGAACTGCGACGAGCCGGCGGGATGGCGGCTCCAGAGACTCTCGATGCGGTCGTTGGCCTCCTTCCACTCCGGCACGGTCGCCCGGAAGTGGCTGAAGACGGCCGCCGTCTGCACCGGGGTGCGCTCGCGAGCCGGGATGTCGAGGATCGCCCGCACGCGGCGGGGGAGCGGATCGGCCACGACGCCATCCGCGCCGGTGATCGAGAGACGGAAGCGGCCGAGGTTATGGTTCTGGTTGTCGTCGCTGTTCCAGCCGCCGTGGTTTTGCTTCAGGTAGAACCGGATGAGCGTCCCGCTCGCGTTTTCGATCGGACTTTCAGCGACGAAGACCGCCTTGCGCTCCTCATTTCTCCGCGCCGGCCCGGCATCGATCCCCCAAGCGGTCTCTTCCTTGCCGTCAATGGCGAACGCGACGGGACCCGTGACGCGCTTCTTGCCGCTCTTGTCGTCGTAGATCGCTTCGAGAGGCTTCTCGGGAAGCTCGATGTCCGCCGTGGCGGCCGCGATCTTGACCTTCTCGATCTTGTCGGGGGAGTCTGCTGAGCCCGCTTCGACCTCAAACTCCGTGAGGGCGCAGGTACCGAGGATTGAGCGCCCCGGCCCGCCGAGAGGCAAGTTCGGGTCGTTGAGAAGCTCGAGCCGGAACGCCGTGACGCGCTTCAAGTCCGTCTTCGCAGTCATCAGCACGCGGTGCTTGGTCGGAGCGTAGCCTTGCGCCAGGAAGGAGTCGTCGGCCATCGGCAGGTACTTCTGGCCTCCGTTCGAGATGTCGTCGACCTCGGGGCGCACGATGGTCCACTCGGGCGTCCACTCCTGGTGCCCCTCCCGGACCGATTCTTCCCAGCGGGTCAACCGCTCGGGCCAGTCGGGGCTCCGGTGGCGGAGGTCGTCCTCGATCTCGCGGATCTCGCGGAAGATCGACGCGCGCTGCATCTCCTCCTCCGCCGTGTAGACGGCGATATTGGCCTCGTGGTCGTTGTTGAGGAAGGCGAAGAGCCGGTAGTACTCCTCCTGCGTGAGCGGGTCGTACTTGTGGTTGTGGCACTGGGCGCACTGGATCGTCAGGCCGAGCATGCTCTTTCCGATGGCGTCCATGCGGTCGAACATGGCCTCCATCCGGAACTGCTCGGGGTCGATGCCGCCTTCCTCGTTGATCATCGAATTGCGAAGGAAGCCCGTCGCGACGATCTGGTCCTGCGAGCCGCCCGGAAGGAGGTCGCCGGCAAGCTGTTCGATGATGAATCGGTCGTACGGGAGGTCGCGGTTCAAGGCACCGATCACCCAGTCGCGGTAGAACCAGACGGTGCGGAGCTTGTCCTTCTCGTAGCCGTCCGAGTCGGCGTAGCGAGCCGCATCGAGCCAGTGCCGGCCCCAGCGCTCTCCATAGTGCGGCGAAGCCAGAAGCCGCTCTGTCAGGGCTTCGTACGCGCCTTCGCTCGGATCGCCAGCGAAGCCGACACCGCCAGTGAAGCGGTCGACATCATCGATCGACGGCGGAAGGCCGACGAGGTCGAGGCTCAATCGGCGCAGGAGCGTGATGCGGTCCGCCTCGGGCGACGGGGCGAGCCCTTCCTTCTCGAGCCGCGCGAGGATGAAGGCGTCGATGGGGTTTCGAGGCCATGCGAGGTCCTTCACGGAGGGAACCGCGGGCAGCATGGGCGCCTGGAAAGCCCAGTGGGGCTTTTTCGACGCCGGCGCAGCCTGGTTGTCTTCCGAATCGCCGGCCAAGGCGGCGTTCAACGCCGAACAGGCAAGTAGGAGCGAGAAAAACCGGCTCATTCGTCGTTTCATGGTTCCGGATCCGAGCAATCATCCGCGCCGCGGAAGAGAGAAGGCCTAATTTATCGCGGTTCCGAGCGCGATTTTCAACGGGGTCGTGGCTGCTGAATGCATGGAAGCAACTCTGAAAGCGATTGACCGGTGAGGACGCAGAGTAACGCAGAGGAGGTCGATCGACTTCTCTGCGTCCTCTGCGCATTCCTCTGCGTCCTCCGCGGTTCCCGTTCTCCCCAGGCTCGTACATGAACCTTGTGCTTGTACGCTCCACCTCGCGAAAATAGACTTCCGCCATGGACGCTTCCGGTTCGAGGGCCTCTGAGGGGCGGGGGTCGGGAGAAAAGGGGATGCTCCGGCGGGACTTCCTGCGGATCGGAGTGGGAGGAGCCGCCGCGGCGGCGCTCGGCGCCGATCTCGCTCCCGCGCTGGCCCGGGCGAAGACGCTCAAGATCTCGCGGTCGACGGAAACCCGCTCGACGTGCCCCTACTGCTCGGTCTCCTGCGGCGTGATCATCCACACCCTCGGCGGCCGCGAGATGAACACGCGGGCCGAGGTCATCCACGTCGAGGGCGATCCCGACCACCCGATCAACCGCGGGTCCCTATGCCCCAAGGGCATCACCCTCAAGCACGATATCGTGAACGACCGCCGGCTCACGCGGCCGCGCTACCGGGGCCCCGGGGAGACGGCTTTCCGCGACATCTCATGGGACGAGGCGATCGCCCGTGTCGCCCGGCGCGTGAAGAACGCCCGCGACCGCGACTTCATCGCACGCGATGCGCTCGGCCGCGCCGCAAACCGACTCGAGACCGTGGCCGCCATCGGCGGCTGCACGGACACGAACGAGTTCAACTACCTCTTCCAGAAAATCGCGCGCTCCTGGGGAATCGTCCACCTCGAGCAGCAATCGCGGATCTGACACGGCCCCACGGTCGCCAGTTTGGCGCCCACCTTCGGACGCGGGGCCATGACCAACGGCTGGACGGACATCCGGAACGCCGATGTGATCCTCCTCATGGGCGGGAATCCCGCGGAGAACCACCCGGTCGGCTTCCGCTGGGTCATGGAGGCGAAGCGAAACCGCAAGGCGAAGCTGGTCTCCGTCGATCCGCGGTTCAACCGCACGGCGGCGGTGGCCGATGTTTACGTTCCCATCCGCGCCGGGACGGATATTGCCTTCCTGGGCGGCCTCATCCGGTTCGCCATCGAGAACCGCAAGTACCACGAGGAGTACGTGCGGCTCCACACGAACGGTCTCTTCCTCCTGGGCGACGGCTATTCCTTCGAGGAAGCGACCGGGCTCTTCTCCGGCTTCGACGCCGCGACCAGGAGCTACGACAAGAGCCGCTGGGGCTATCTCCTTGGGCCCGACGGTTACGCGCAGATCGCAAACTCCCTCGATGACCCCCGCTCGGTCTTCCAAGCCCTGCGCCGCCACTACACTCGCTACACCTCCGAGGCCGTCGCGGCCATCTGCGGTTGCAGGGCGGAGGATTTCCTGAAAGCCGCCGAGATCGTCTGCTCGACCGGAACGCCCGAACGCGCCGGAACGGTCCTGTATGCCCTCGGCTGGACCCATCACAGCTTCTCGGTCCAGATCATCCGCGCGGCCGCGATCCTCCAGCTCCTCCTCGGGAACATCGGCCGCCCGGGCGGCGGCGTGAACGCGCTTCGCGGCCACGCGAACATCCAGGGCGGGACCGACCACGGCGTCGCCTACCACAGCCTCCCGGGCTACCTGCGGATGCCGGCGGTCGAGCAAGCGGCGCTCGCCGATTACCTGGCGCTGGTCAAACCGAGGAAGCTCCGGCCGAACTCCATCAACTACTGGGAGAACGCGCCGAAGTTCTTTGTGAGCTACCTGAAGGCGATGTACGGCCCGCGCGCGCGGGCGGACAACGGCTTCGCTTACGACCTCCTGCCGAAGATCGACGGGAACTACTCCTGGGTCTATATCTTCGACCGCGCGGTGCGCGGGGAGATGCGCGGCCTCATCGACTTCGGCATGAACCCCGTCGCCAACGGTCCGAACTCGCGCAAGATGCTCGATGCGCTGTCGAAGATGGATTGGGTCGTCCTCTCGGAGTGCTTCGAGACCGAGACCGCCATCTTCTGGAAGGCGCCGGGGGTCGACCCGAAGGCGGTCAAGACCGAGGTCATCCTGCTCCCGGCGGCCAATTTCGCCGAAAAGGACGGCTCCTTCACGAACTCATCGCGCTGGGCGCAGTGGAAGTATCGCGCCACCGAGCCTCCCGGCGAGGCGAGGCCGGACCAGGAGATCCTCGCGCGCATCCACCTCGCGGTGAGGGACCTCTACCGCGCCGAGGGCGGGACGTTCCCCGAGCCGATCCTCGGTCTGCACTGGCCCTATTCCAACGCGGCGAATCCCTCTCTCGATGAAGTGGCGCGGGAAGTGAACGGCCGCGAGATCGCCACCGGCAGGCAGCTCGGCTCCTTCGCGGAGTTGAAGGACGATGGCTCCACCGCCTGCGGCAACTGGCTCTACTCGGGGAGCTTCACGGAGGCGGGAAACCAGATGGTCCGCCGCGGGCTCGCCGACCCTTCGGGCCTCGGGCGCCATGCGGAATGGGCATGGAACTGGCCGGCCAACCGCCGGATCCTTTACAATCGCGCCGGCTGCGACGCCGCCGGCCGGCCCTGGGACCCCGCACGGGGCGCGCTCTCCTGGGACGGCGCCCGCTGGCAAGGCGATGTCCCCGACACAAAGGCCGACGCCGGGCCCGAGGCAGGCCTGGGCGCGTTCTTGATGCTCCCCGAAGGCGTGGCGAAGCTCTTCGCCGCCGATCTGAACGACGGTCCTCTCCCGGAGCACTACGAGCCCATTGAGCACCCCGTGGCCAACCTCCTGCACCCCGAGCAGTCGACGAACCCCGTGGCGCAGCGCTTCACGACTCCCTATGACCTCTACGGCGAGGCCAAGGACTACCCGATCGTCGCCACGACGTTCCGCCTGACTGAGCACTTTCACTACTGGACGCAGCACCAGGGGCCCGCCACGCAGCTCCAACCGGATTTCTTCGTGGAGATCCCCGAGGAGCTGGCCCGGAACATGGGGATCCGGAGCCGCGACCGCGTCGCGGTCTCCTCTCCCCGCGGAACGGTCGCCGGGCTCGCCCTCGTGACGAAGCGCCTCCCTCCGCTCCAGGTCGGCGGCCGGCGCGTCTACCAGGTCGGAATCCCGATCCACTGGGGCTACGCCGGAAGGAACCCCGGTCCGCTCGCGAACCTCCTCACTCCCACCGCGATCGACCCGAACGCCTTCACGCCGGAGTACAAAGGTTTCCTGGTCAAGATCGAGAAGGTCACTTGAGCAGGGAGAGAGCACCGTGACCGCTTCGCGCGAAGGAAACCGGATCGGGATCGGCGACGGACTCACCGTGCGCCGGCGGTCCTCGGGCCGCGGCGACGGTGGAGCCGGCGATCCGGTGGCGATGTTCATCGACACCACGACCTGCATCGGCTGCAAGGCGTGCGAGGTCGCCTGTCAGGAGTGGAACGGCCTTCCGGTGGAGCCGACCGCTCAGTTCGGCACGTACCAGACGATGCCAGACTTGAGCGCCAACTACTGGAACCTCATCAAGTTCAACGAGATCGAAGAGAACGGCCCCCTCGAGTGGCTCATGCGCAAGGACATGTGCCTCCATTGCGCCGAGCCGGGTTGCCTCCTGGCCTGCCCCGTCCCCGGCGCCATCGTCCAGTACCGAAACGGCGTCGTAGAGATCGACCCCGACACGTGCATCGGCTGCGGGTTCTGCATCACAGGCTGCCCCTTCAATGTCCCGAAGCTCCACGCCGTCAGCGGCAAGGCCCACAAGTGCACCATGTGCTCGGACCGCCTCGATGTGGGCCTCGGCCCCGCCTGCGTGAAGGCCTGCCCCACCGGGTGCCTGGAGTTCGGGAGCAAGACATCGATGCTCGACCTTGGCGCGCGGCGGGTCGAAGCCCTCAAAGCCGACGGGCACGCGCAGGCCGGGGTCTATGATCCGGCCGGCGTAGGGGGCACGGGCGTCATCTACGTCCTCAAGCACGCCGATCGGCCGCAGTTGTATGGGGACCTCCCGGAGAGCCCCCGCATCTCGCCGCTCCTCGGGTTCGCGAAGGGGCCCCTGCGGTGGCTTGGGGGCCTCTTCCTGGGGAGCATCGTTCTCGCGACCGTCCTTCACTACCTCCGGGTTGGGCCGAAGAGCGTGCCCGCTCATGACAGTCCGCCGTCGGGACTGGGGCTCATCCCGGCGCCGCTGCCGGTCCCTCGACCGGCACCGAGCGGGGGCCGCCGTGTTCTTCGCTACACATTCGCCGACCGGGTCCTGCACTGGTCCGTTGCGCTCACGTTCATCTACACCGCGCTCACCGGCCTGGGGCTCTTCTTCCGGCCGCTGGCGGTGCTCCTCGCGCTTTTTGGGGGCGGCGAGACCGTGCGCGTCTGGCATCCGATCGTGGCCACCGCGTTCACCGCGCTCACCCTGGCCCTCTTCGCCAAGTGGCGGAAGGACGTGCGACTCGGCCGGGAGGACCTCGCCTGGCTCAAGGCGATCCGCCAGGCGGCCCTGAACCGCGAGGAGCGGCTCCCGCCGGCGGGCCGGTTCAACGCCGGGCAGAAAGTGTTTTTCATCGCCGTGACGCTCCTCGCGCTCGCCCTCTTCGCTTCGGGGATTCCCCTCTGGTTCCTCGAGATCGCCGGCGCGGGCGTCAGGACCCTCTGCGTCCTCATTCACGACGCGGCGACGGTGGGAGCGGTCGCTCTCGTCATCCTCCACATCTACATGGCCACGGCCGCGACGCCGGGCAGCTTCTCGGCCATGCTCCATGGGACCGTCTCTGAGGAGTGGGCCCGCCGCCACCACGGCGCGTGGAAGCCCGAACCGGTTCCCGACGAGGAACTGAAGGGCCCGGACCATCCGGGCGGCGCGTGAGCGCTTCGATGGATTTCTCCCGCGAGGCGCAGCTCCTGCGGATTGCGGAGCTTCTCCCGCGATTCCCCGAGGCCAGGGAACTCCTCGAGCGCTACCGCCGGAGCCTCGGCGCGCCATGGGGGAGCCGAGTCGCCCGACCGGGCCGCACGATGCGCGGGACGATGCGCGAGACGATGGTCCGGCCGGCGCCGGAGCGGCACCGGTCCCTGCCCGTTGCCCCGGTTGCGGCGCACCGCCCGGGCTTTCGGTCCTCGTGGAGGAGCCGGAGACCCACGGCGGGGCGCGGCGCCTCATCTGCGCCCAATGCGAGCGCGCGTGGCCCTTCCCGCGGATCGTGTGCCCGGCGTGCGGCGCGGAGGAAACCGAACGGCTCCCCCGTTTCCAGGCGGAGGAGATCCCCGGGGCGCGCATCGAGGCCTGCGATGCCTGCGGCACGTACCTGAAGACGATCGACCTTACCCGCGATGCGCGGGCCGTGCCCGCCGTGGACGACCTCGCGACGTGTTCACTGGACCTCGCCGCGCGCGAGCGCGGGTATCGGAGGATCGGAGCGGGCTGAGTACAGCTCGTCGTAAAAGGGTTCTCGAAATCAACAGAAGACGAGCTGTACTTCAAGGGGGTGGGCAAGCCGCTCCCTCCGGTCCTCGCGCTGACGCGCTCCCCTCCGGTCGGCCGCTCTGCGGCCCTTCCGGTCCTCGCGCTGGCGCGCTCGGCCTCCAGGCGGGCCTCGCAGCCGCCCGCCTTCGGCGGGCCCCCGGCTGCTCCGGCGGTCCGCGGCTGCGCCATTGCTCGCCGCTCCCTCCGGTCCTCGCGCTGACGCGCTCGGCCTCCAGGCGGGCCTCGCAGCCGCCCGCTGGCGCGGGCCCCCGGCTGCTCCGGCGGTCCGCGGCTCCGCATTGCTCGCCGCTCCCCTCTGTGGTTAACGTCCGTCCGTTCGTTCTCGGCAGCCCTCTTCACGCAGTGTACCCCCCGTCGACGGTCAGGACGCTCCCCGTGATGTACGACGCCTCGTCCGATGCGAGGAACGCGATCGCGCGGGCGATCTCCTCCGGCTCCGCCAAGCGCTTCGTCGCCGGTGCGTCCGGCGGGGCGTTCCACTGCGGAGATTTGGAAATCTCCTCCAGGAGGCCCGAGGCCTTCCAGATCGCCGTCTTCACGCCGCCCGGCGCGAGGGCGTTGACGCGGATGGCGAGGCCGTCCTTGGCGCACTCGAGCGCCGCCGTCTTGGTGAGGAGGATGACGCCGGCCTTGCTCGCGCAGTAGGCCGCGGCGACGGCCGTCGCCTTGATCCCGGCGACCGAGGAGACGTTGACGATGCTCCCGCGGCCCGTGCGGCGCATGGACCTGATGGCGGCGCGCACCCCGAGAAAGACGCCATCGAGGTTGACTGCGGTTACCTTTCGCCAGTCCTCGAGCGTCGACTCGACGATGGGCTTCGTTCCGCCGATCCCGGCGTTGTTGACGAGAACGTCGAGGGGACCCCAGGCCCGCTCGACGGCTCCCATCGCGGCCTCCCACGCCGCTTCCGAGGAGACATCGAGGTCGTGAGCGAGCGCGACGCCGCCCGCGGCGGCGATCGCATCGGACACGGCCCTCGCTCCGATCCCGTCGACGTCCGTGACGGCGACCCTCGCGCCCTCCTGGGCGAGGAGGATCGCAGTGGCCCGGCCGATGCCGGAAGCGGCGCCGGTGACGAGGGCGATCTTTCCGGCGAAGCGACCGCGGTGTTCCATGCGAGTCGAACTCATGCGTTGATCCCGTCCAAAGGTGTCAATAGCGTTCTGCCGTCCTCGCCGGTCGAGATTCTAACGAGTTGGCGGAGGCATTGGGCACACTCCCCTTGACCTTTCATCTCTCCATCCTCGCCTCCGGTACAATGCTGCGGTGCCTGCGATCGCCGACGGTGATGTCGTCACGGGACTCCTCTCCCCTGACGGAGTGTGGTTTTTCGTTTGCTTGATTCCCCTCGCGGGGGCGGCGACCTGGCTTGCAGCGGGAGTTTCCCGGTTCGTAGGTCTCGACCGGCGGTGGTCGGACCCGTCGCTCCACTGGACGGAGCGCGCCCGGCTTCTCTGGTCGGGTCGTGTGGCAGTGAGGTGGACCACGGTCTTCTGCGCGGCCTTGTTCGGGACCTTGGCGTACAGTTTCTCGGAAGGACTGGGGCTTCCTCCTCGAATCCTTCTCTCTCTGACAGTCCTCGCTGCGGCGTATTCCGGGGGGATCTTTGTCATCTGGAAGCTCAAGTCTCAAAGTCGATGGGGTTCAGCCTCTGTCCTCGAGAACGCGAGAGGCATGTTGCTGGTTTGGATTCTGCTCTACCCTCACGTGGTGGTTGCCCTCCTGTCTGCGCCGCTCAACCCATCGAGATTCGGTTCGGGCGCTTGGATGGCATTGGGCTTCGCCTCCTACATTCTGCTCCTTGCTGCGACCGGAAACGGCCTCCACCTCGGAAGGGCCACCGGCCTCATTCGGCCCTGCAGCCAGAGACTCCGCGCGATCGGCGATGCGACCAGCGCACGGATGGGCATGAAACGTCCGAATCTTTACGAAGCGTCCTTGTTGATGGCAAACGCGCTCGCCCTTCCCTTCCGGGGAAGCGTGGTCTTCACCGATGCGGCGCTGCGCGGCCTCTCGGGTTCCGAAGTGGATGCGATCCTGGCTCACGAGCTCGGTCACATCGAGGAGCCTTGGCCGGTGAAGCTGGTTCGAGTGGTCACGGCAATGGCCCTGCTTCCCCTCATTGCGGTTCATCCAGTGGCCATGACGTACGGGAAGAAAGGGGTTGCGGCCATCGGGTTGATCTTCCTGGCGGTCGTATTTGCGGCACGGGTGTTCGGCCGGCGGATGGAAGCACGTGCCGACCGGTTCGCTCGAGCGCACGAACTGGACTCCGGAGGCTATGCAAGGGCGCTGGAGAGCATCTACCGACTCAACCTCGTGCCGGCCGTGCTGGGAAGGAAGAGGATGGTCCATCCGGAACTCGATGACCGCATGCTCGCGGGCGGAGTCCAGCCCGAATACGCTCGCCCCGAAGCTCCATCGAATTCTCGGACCTCCCTGGCGGTCGTTGCGGGGCTCGCGGTCCCGTTTCTCGGTCTGCCTCCCTTGTACGCTGTTTTCCTATTCCTCGTCGAGAAGATCGGGTAGTCGACCCGCGCGCGGAGCCGCTCGCGGGTGCTGGTGGCGCCGAGGGTGTTCCGACCGCCCTCTCACGCCCGTTTTCCCTCCCGTGCCAGGCGGCCCAGGGCCTCTCCCGTGAGTCGAAAGACGCTCCAGTCGTCCATCCGCTCGGCGCCGAGGCGTTCGTAGAACCGCACGGCGGGCTCGTTCCAGTCGAGGGCGGCCCACTCGAGCCTCTCCGAGCCTCGCGCGGCCGCCACGGCGGCCACGTGGGCAAGGATGCGCCGGCCGAGACCCTGGCCGCGCCAGCGGGGCTCGACGTAGAGGTCCTCGAGGTACGTGCCGGCGCCCCCTCGGAAGGTCGAGAAGTTCCGGAAGAAGACCGCGAAGCCGGCGGGCTCCTCGCCCGCGAAGGCGATGATCGCCTCGGCGGCCGGACGGGGGCCGAAGAACGCCTCGCGAAGCCCGGCTTCCGTCGCGACGACGAGGTGAGACAGCCGCTCGTACTCCGCGAGCGCGCGGATCATCCGCAGAATGGCGGGCAAATGTCGCTCGGAGGCGGGATCGATGCGGAACTCCGGTCGAGGATCGGCGGCCGCCTCTTCACTCAAAACGCACCTCGATCGCTGCCAAGCGCTCCTTGGAGACGAACCGGATGCCGAGAAGCCCCCGCTCGCGGTCGTGGCGCCATCCTTCGGAGTCATCGCTGCGCTCCGAGAGCATCTTCGCCCCAACGGAGACTGATTTTGGCCGCACGGCGCGGGCCACGAGCACCTCGCACGGCTCGCCCGCGAGGAACTCTAGCTTGACGCCAAGCACCTGCTCCGTCCGCCGGCACTCTCGGACTTTCCCCCACCCGTGGACGAGGAGCGCGTCCGGACCGTCGCCGGCGCGGCGCGACCAGGTCCGAAGCTCCTGGGGAAGGTGCCCGCCGGCGCGGAGGGCGTCTATGATGAGCCGCGGCGAGATGAGGGCGCCGCCCGCCCAGTTGCCGCGGAGGTCCCAGACGTCCGGATAGAGCCCCGTCCACGGCTCCCGATCGAACATCTGCTGGAGGCCGGAGCGCGCGACGCCTTCCGCGGCGGCGCGCAGGACCGGATCGTCGCGCAGCTCGAGGAGGTCGAGCACCTTCGCGGCCCACTCGAGGCCGCACCACTGGACGAGGACGCCGAACCAGTTGACGACGTAAAAGGTCGGCCCGAGGACGGGGATCGTGCCGTAGGGAGTGACCTGGCGCCGCGGCTCTTCGAAGAGGTCCGCAGCCGCATGCCCGCGGCCCTTCGACGCGTCGTCGCGGTCGCGTGAGGTGCGAACGATCGCCGGATGCGGGTCGTGCGGCGTCCGCCAGGTGAAGAGGAAGGGCAGCCCCGCCTCGGCCCAGTAATGGGCGTCGCGCAGGTAGGACGCATCGCCGGTGGTCAGGTAGCCGTCCACGAGCATCTCCACGGCGAGGGCGGCCGCGCGGATGTCGGGGATCTGCTGGTGGACCTCCCACACCTGCGCACCGCGGGGCACGCGAAAGCGGTGCAGGGCCTTGAGCGCTCGCTCCGCCGGTCCGCGCAGCGCCGGGTCGCCCGTGAGCGCGAGGCGGCGCACGAGGGGAAGCGCCCCCTGGACACAGGTCCCGAGGCTCGTCGAGCCGTCCTCGCCGAGGGAGTCGAACTCGCCGCTCGTGTGCCGGCGCGTCGATTCCTTCACCTCGGGCGTGTCGCGGTACGGGTACGTGCCGTCCTCGCGCATGGCCCGCACCGCCGCCTCGGCGGAGCCGCCGCCGCCCATGGCCCGGCTCCAGAGGCTCCCGATCGTGTCGATGAGCGGCCGCCGCCCGTCGAGGCCCGTCGCCTCGATCCAGCGCTTCTCGCCCGTCGTGCGGGCGTGGAGGAGCAGCTCGGCGGCGAAGTCTGCCCGGTAATGCGAGGGCTTCTCGAGGAACCAGTGGCCGCGCCAGCCTTTCTCGGCCGACCCGGGCTTGGCGGGCCAGTAGATCGTCTCGCCCAGGCAGCGGGCGAGGAGGTCGTAGGACTTCTTTTCATCATGCGGCGCGGGAGGCGCCGCCGGGATGCCGAAGTGCTCGTACCAGCGCCGCGCGGCGGCGAGGGCGGGCTCGCCGCGCCCGACGTGGAGCGCCATGGAGATCGAGATGCCCGCTTCGCCGAGGGGAAACGGGGCCCGAGCCTGCGCCTCGTTCTCGCCGCGCGCCTCGCCCACGTCGGGGATGGAGAGGGAAAACGCATGGTCCGACTGCTCCTCGAGGAAATTCGGCGACGCGAACGTCGCGGCGGGCATCCGCCGGCCCGGGGCCCACTCCTGGAGCGGGTCCCAGAGGAGGGCAGTCGCGATCCCGTCCTGCTCGACGGCCATGACGGGCAGGCAGACCTTGAACGGATGAGGCGTCCAGCGGTCCGC
>Ga0187892_10004000_pt1 | contig 25682 bp, 17 predicted proteins | sample MA1701073metaG_FD_139345 | JGI IMG/M metagenome (GOLD analysis project Ga0187892, IMG submission 139345) | Bio-ooze microbial communities from a basaltic lava cave in the Kipuka Kanohina Cave System on the Island of Hawaii, USA - MA170107-3 metaG ... | reverse complement strand
CTCCTGTATTTGTTCAAACATCCCTGGTGGATTGCAATGTTTAACAATATAGAGCCCTATTTTATTTTATCAAGAGGCCTAAATCAAATAAAAACAGACCTCCGATTTGCTACACACTCAAATTTAATTCAGTGGGATTTCAATTCAGTGGGCGAAAACTTCAAACGGCTAAATTCTTACGAAAAAACTTTGCCGTCATTTCCCCTTCTTCGGCTTCACCGCCGAAGGCGGCTCGCCAAATTCCTCGCGGAAGGCCTCGGAAAATGCCGCCACCGTTCCGTAACAAACGCGAAAGGCGATTTCAGAGACCGTGCCGGCGCCCTGCTCCAGCAATTGCCGGGCGCGTTGCAGGCGCATGCTGCGGATGCACTGCTGCGGCGAGCTGTCGGTCAAGGCTTTCAGCTTGCGCTGGAGCTGGCGTTGGCCCACGCCCGCCTGCGCCGCCAGATCATCCACAGTGAAATCTTCGTTTTCCAAATTTTCTTCGATGATCTCCTGGAGGCGCTGCAAAAATTGCTGATCCAGCGACGAGGCTTCGATCTTAGCCGGCGCGAGCACGGCTTTCGTTCCGGCCTGTTGGCGCAATTGCTGCCGCAGCTCGATCAGCTTGCGCACGCGAATCTGCAGCTCCTTTTTATTGAACGGCTTGGTGAGATAGGCATCGACGCCTTGTTCCAGCCCTTCAAACTTGTCCTCCTCCGCGGCCTTGGCCGTGAGCATGATGATGGGAATGTGGCAGGTGACCTGATCCTGCCGGATCCGGCGCGTCATTTCATAGCCATCGACGCGCGGCATCATCACATCAGTAATGATGAGATCGGGAATGTATTCCTGCGCCTTGATAAAACCTTCCTCCCCATTCGCCGCTTCGACGAGGCGATAACCGCCTTGCAAGCTCTCGCCGATAAACGTCCGCATATCCGCGTTGTCTTCGACGATCAAGATGAATTCGGATTTCGGATGGCGAATTTCGGATTTGTCTTGATCTGGTAAATCCACAATTCCCGCGAAAGCAGGCTGTTTTCTGAAATCTGTGCTCGGCGAAGTCGAAATATCCACAAATGAATAATCCGGAACCTGCGATCCGGTATCCGAAATCCGCAATCCGGAATCAGATACGATTTGCTCTGGTTTCAAGTGCGCGTTGCCGAGCGGCAGGCTGACGACGAAGGTCGTGCCGAAGCCTGGGGCGCTTTCGACCGAGATGCCGCCGCCGTGGAGCTGCACCAGTTCTTGGGCAAGAGCCAAGCCGATGCCGGTGCCCTCATACTCGCGCGTTTGCGAGCTATCGACCTGATAGAAACGGTCGAAGATATGCGGCAGGCGGTCGTGCGGAATGCCGATGCCGCTGTCTCTTACAGTAATCAGTAAACAGTTATCAGTAATCAGTTTTTTCACCGGTAACTGATTACTGATTACTGACAACTGATCACTGATCACTGATAACTGGTCACTAATCACTGACACCTGAACACTGACCCTCCCCCCTTCCGGCGTGAACTTCAAGGCATTTGACAGCAGGTTGTACATCACCTTTTCGATCTTATCCTGTTCGAACCAAACCGGAATGTCATCCTGCGACGATTCGAATTGCAACACGATCTTTTTTTGCGCCGCCCAGGATTCGAAAGTGGAGGTCAGGTGTTTGAGCAAGGGCACGATATTCTTCAGCGACGCCCGGAGGGTCATTTGCCCGGCTTCGAATTTGGACAAATCCAGCAACTGGTTGATGAGCGTGAGCAGTTTCTGCGCGTTGCCAGCGGCCATGGAAAGTTTCGCTTTCTTGCTGCTCGCCGTTTCTTCCGTTTGCAGCGCATCAACCTGTCCCATGATCAAGGTCAGCGGCGTGCGGAACTCGTGGGAAATGTTGGCGAAAAAGCGTGATTTGAGATGGTCCAGTTCTTGAAGCTTCTCGGCTTGCACGTGTTCCAGTTCCGCCCGGTGTTTGAATTGCTGGCGGTTCATCTCATAGCGCCGCAGACCATAAAGAATGCTGAAAAAAATCACCCCGTAAAGCGAGTAGGCCCACCAGGTTTTCCACCACGGCGGGGTGATGATGATTTTGAGCGACGTGCCTTCCTCATTCCACACGCCGTCGTTATTGGAGCCTTTCACGTGTAAAATATATTCACCCGGATCGAGATTGGTAAACGTGGCCTCGCGGTGCGTGCCCAGTTGAATCCACTGCTCGTGATAGCCTTCCAATTTATAAGCGTATTGATTCTGTTGCGAATTTCGAAAATTCAAGGCCGCAAATTCAAAGGAGATGATATTGTCTTTATAAGAGAATTCGATTTCCCGACGAGCAAAGATGCCCTTTTCGACAATGGCGACGCCCTCGGCATAATCGATGTTGTAGCGTTTGCACGCCGTGATCACCACCGGTGGGACAAATGGATTATCTCTGATGCTGTCAGGATGAAACGCCGTCACGCCGTTCATGCCGCCGAAAAACATTTCCCCATTATCGCTCTTAAAATAGGCGCCGCGGTTAAACTCCTGGTGCGACAAACCATCGCGGACCGTATAATTTTTGAATGCCGAGCTTGTCGAGGCGGAGCTTAACGAGGCGGAAGGCTCAAAACGGGAGATGCCGTTGTTGGTGCTCAGCCACAAACGGCCGCGATCATCTTCCAGTATGCCCCAAATCTTGTTATTGGGCAAACCGTCCTTCTCGGTGTAGTGCTTGAATTGTTTGGTGGCGCGATCCAATTCATCAAGCCCGCCGTCGGTTCCGATCCAGAGCCGGCCGGCGCGATCTTCATAAATGCAGCGAATAAAATTGTTGGCCACGCTGTGGGAATTTTTAGCATCGTGGACAAAACGCTTGAATTCTCCGGATTGTTCATCGAATCGATGAAGCCCGTCAGCCCAGGTTCCAACCCACAACGTGCCGGAACGATCAACCAAGAGAGAGCGGACGTTATTGCCGTTGAGGCTATTGGGATTCTGATGATCGCGTTTGAAAACGGTGAGGCGAGTTTCGCCCCGCTCTTCCCGACGCAACCGGAAGAGTCCGCCATCGGTCCCAATCCAGAATGTGTTTCCGAAAGCCGGCGAAAGCCGGTTTGTCGCTCCTTTGCGCCGCGCCGTGGAATCTTCACAGATGGCAAATATTTGCAGCCGGTTTAGCCCGCTGGGATTCTGTGCGTCCTCCTCCCATCGCTTAAAATCCGATTGTCCATTATTTCTTTTCGACAAAAAGTCAGGGACGAACAACTTGATTCCACCGGCCGTTCCGAACCAGAACGTACCCTGAGAATCTTCATAAATCACATGGATCTTGTTCTCCCTCAAACTGAGAGGATTTTTGGGGTTATTGTTGAAATAAAAAACCTGTTCCTCCGATTTTCCTCTTAATCCGTCACGAGGGCCATAAAGATCACTCAGCGTTCGCCGGAAAAGTCCGCTTTCCGTACCAATCCAAAGGGCGCTCCGCTTCGCGGAGTCTTTGTTGATAGACCAGATAATATTGTGAGAAGAATTTTGGGCATTCTCAAGCTCGTTGACCAGAGCAATGAATGACCCTTGACCGCGGTCCAATCTATTAAACCCAATATCGGTTCCAATCCAAAGCGTGCCCGAGCGGTCTTCACAAATTGAAAAAACGCGATTATTGCTCAGACTGTTGAGATTCTTCGGATCGTTGACATAATGGGTAAATTGCCTGGCTGAGCCTGTCGAAGCTTCGGGGTCAAAATAATTAAGCCCGCCGCCCAGTGTGCCAAGCCAGAGCTTTCCCAAGCGATCTTCGCAAATTGCCCGAACCTCGGGATGACTCAGCCCTCGCGGATTTTTCGGGTCATAGAGAAAATGGGTAAATGCTTTGGCTGCACCCGTCTGGGTGGCACGATCGAGTTTATTGAGTCCGCCGTGCTCCGTTCCAATCCACAGTCTGCCGGCGCGATCTTCATAAATTGCTCGAACGAAATCGTCGCTCAAACTCTGAGGATCGTTGGGGTCGTGGACAAAATGGGTGAATTGTTTCGCCTCGGGGTCAAACCGGTTAAGTCCCCCGCCTCCCGTTCCAATCCAGAGCGTATTGAAGCGATCTTCATAGATGGCGCTGACCGTGGGATGACTCAGACTGCGGGGATTCAGCGGGTCAGGGAGAAAACGGGTAAATGTCTTACCCCGATTTTCATTAAATTTTTCCGCGCGCGAATCGGAGCGATCTAATCGATTCAGTCCATTTTCGGTGCCCACCCACAACGTGCCCGCATGGTCTTCGTAGATGGCATTGACCTCATTGTCACTTAGGCTGCGAGGATTGTTGGGATCGTGAATAAAACGGGTAAAGTGCTCGGTCTCGCGATCAAACCGATTGAGGCCGTAGTTATACGTTCCAATCCAAAGCGCGCCCGAGTGATCTTCATAAATGCATTTGATCCAATCTCCTGAGATCGAGGTCGAGTCCGTGGCTTCATGCTTATAAGTTGTAAAGCGATAGCCATCATATTTATTCAACCCGGCGCCGGTGCCAAACCACATAAAGCCCTGGCGGTCTTGCAACACGCAATAGACCGTGCTTTGCGAGAGCCCCTCCGCCACCGCGATGCGCTCGAATTTGACCTGGCGCTCGCCGTAGGCTCCGCCCATTGGGGTCTGCGCCAATGGGGCTGCCGTTTGCCAGAGCAAGGCCGCCATTGCCGTAAACAAGAACCGAATGGAAAAACCCAGCCGTATCGTTCTCATGACCGCTGCACCGATGACAAAGTCAGTGTGGTTTTGAATAAGTGAGCTACGCTTCCACGAGAAGCCGAGTCAGGATTTGTGATTGAACCGCGCAATGGAAAAACGTCCATCAACCATGATGTGAAATACCAGCGAGCACAAAAATGCCAGCCAACATTATCCGAACCACCCATTATTGCCAAAATATAATCAAATTCGAGGTGAAAATCAACGTGGATCACTCGATCGCGTACAGAAAGTTGGTGTAAAATGGCTCACGAGAGCAGCAATTTTTTATTAAATTAAGACTCAATCCGATAGGGTATTTTGCCCGAATTACGTATCTTCAGGTAAGCCTTTGTTGGCCGAAAGTTTAAAAAAATATAATTTTTGAAAGCAGATTTTCACGGATAAAAATCCGTGAGAATCCGTGTGATCCGCATCATCCGCGTTCAAAAAGCTTTTATTCTCTGGCGCTCAAACTTTTGCAACCTTCCGCCGTCCAATGAGTAGGATGCAAAGAGGAAAATAAAATTATGAAATCAATAATACGATTTGTGCCGCTTATCTTCTGCGGAATTTTCCTCGTTGACCTCCCCGCTTCCCGCGCGCAGTCACCAGTCATCGATTCGCTGCGCGTGAGTTTGGAAGTGAAAGACGCGGCCTTGCGAGAGGCGCTGCAGCAGCTCGTTGCGCAAACGCAAGCGCAGTTGGTTTATCACGATGCCATCGTCGCCGGCGTCAAAACGAGCTGTTCGTTAAAAAATGTCACGCTGCGCCAGGCGCTCGAAGAAATTCTCGCGCCGGCTGATCTCACCTACCGCGTGATGGACGACGGCCTGATCGTCATCGTTTGGCGCGGCTGGGCGGCAAGACCGCCGGAGCGCCGAGGGCCTCCAAGATTTCTCCCCCCTCCTTTCGGCGCGGGCGGCCCGCCTCCCGGCAGCCCGGAGTTCATCGACGCCGCGCTCAAAGACCTCGCGCTTTCTGAAATTCAACAAGCCCAAATCGATTCGATGCGAAACGCCCAGCGCGAAAAGGTCGTTGCGCTTTTGCGCCAGCGCCAAGCCGGCGAGCTTGATTTTGAAAAATTTCGCTCCGAACACCACAAGCTGAACGATGAGATGATGCAACAAATGCAGGGCGTTCTCACCCAAGAACAATATAAAAAGCTTGAAAAAGTGATTCAACCACAGCGCCCGCCGCGCGGTGGTTTTCCGCCTCTGCGGCCTGAAGGCGGGACAAGGCCGCGACGTCCACCGCGACGACGGTGAATTTGAGGTTTATTTTTTGAACGCGGATTCTCGCGGATTTTTATCGGTGCCTGCCCTGCCGCAGGCCGGGGAAAATCCGTGTAATCTGCGTCATCCGTGTCCAAAGCTTTTTACATTGACTTCTTTTTCAAAAGAATTTTTGTATCAAAATCTCATGAGGCCATAATGAAAAGGAACGGGCTCGGCGTATGTTTGCTCGTGTTTTTCTTAGCCGTACCAAGCTTCACCGGCGCCGGTGAAACCGACAAGGCAAAGCTCGATTCGATTCGCGTGAGCTTCGAGGCAAAAAACGTTGCGTTGCGCGAGGCGCTGCAAAATTTGGTGGCGCAAACCGGCCTGCAAATCGTCTACAACGACGGGCTGGTCAACGGCATCAAAGTGAGCTGCGCGTGCAACAACGTCACGCTGCGTCAAGCGTTGCAGGAATTGCTCAAACCGACGCCGCTCACGTTCGAGGCCATGCCGGACGGCCAAATCGTCATCATCAAGCGCCGCGCCAATTTGAAAGGCTACGTCAAAGCCGCCGAAAGCGGCGAGACTTTGCCGTACGCGAATGTCATGCTCAAAGGCTCATCGCAAGGAACGTCATCCAACGTTAACGGTTATTTCGTGCTCGTCAACGTGCCGGCCGGACTCTGCACGCTGCGCGTGAGTTTCATCGGTTTCGAAACCATCGAGCTGCCGGTGCACCTCACCGATGGCAAAGAGGCGGTCACAGTCAAGATGCGCCAGCAGGCTTTGCTCGGCGAAGCCGTGACGGTGACGGCGGAGAATTTGCAAACGATGGAAGTGTCGCAGGAGCCGGCGCAAATCCGTATTTCGCCGAAACAAATTTCGACGCTGCCTTCGGTCGGCGAGGTTGACATCTTTCGCTCGCTGCAACTGCTGCCCGGCATCAGCGGCGTGAACGACGGCTCCTCCGGGCTTTACGTGCGCGGCGGCACGCCGGATCAAAATCTCGTTTTGTTCGACGGCATGACGATCTATCACGTCGATCATTTCTTCGGCTTCATCAGCGCCTTCAACACCGAAGCGGTCAAAGACGTGCGCGTGTTCAAAGGCGGCTTTCCGGCAAAATTCGGCGGCAGAACTTCGAGCATCGTCGAGCTGACCGGCAAATCCGGCAGCTTTGACAATTTTCAAGCCGGCGGCAGCTTGAATTTGTTGAGCGGCAGCGCCATCGTGCAAGCGCCGCTCTCCGGCCGCGGCGCGTGGCTGCTCTCGCTGCGGCGCTCTTACACGGATTTTATCAAAAGCGATCTTTACAACAAAATCTACAATTCGATTACCGGGCAAAACAAATCCGGCGACGGCTCGACGATTTCAGAAAATTCCACTCCAGCCGGCCCCGGCGGCGGGCCGGGCGGACGTTTCCAAGCCGTCACGGCGACGCCGGATTTTTATTACTACGATTTGAACAGCAAACTGACGTATTCACTCACGGGCCGAAATCATCTGGCGCTGAGTTTTTATAATGGCCGTGACAATTTGGATCAAGCCCAGGATTTGGGCACTCTCGCTTTTCGCCGCGGCGGCCCGCCGGGCGCCGGACAAACGCCAACGCGCGTTGGAACGGAGAATTTAACCAAGTGGGGCAACACCGGCGCGAGCGGCAATTGGTCGCGCGTGTGGAGCGATCGATTTTATTCAAGCTTGTTGGCGGCTTACTCGAATTATTCCAGCGAAAGCCGGCGCGGCTTGAATGCCGGAACCGACAATGCGAACACCATCTTTCGCGCTTTCGGTTCATCGGAAACCAATGAAGTCCGCGATCTTACGCTGCGCTTCGACAACGAATGGCAAGTGCACAAATCCCATCGGCTGGAATTTGGAACTTGGCTATCGCGCACGAACGCGACGGTGCGCTTTACCGCCAACGACAGCATCGACATTCTCCGGCGCGATGACGAGGCTGAGCAAGCCGCATTTTATGTGCAGGACAAATGGCAGGTCTTTCGGCCGCTGGAGCTGACGCTCGGCATGCGCGCGACGAACTACGCGCCGACACAAAAGACGTATTACGAGCCGCGGGCGTCGCTCCGTTTGAATCTTCGCGCCGGGCTTTCGCTCAAAGGCGCGTGGGGAGAATATCATCAATTCGTCAATCGCATCACCAACGAAAATGTTTTGGAGGGCAATCGCGATTTTTGGCTGCTGGCGGATGAGCGGCTCAAGCCGAGTTTTGCCGAGCACAAAATTCTCGGCGCGACTTATGAGAATCATAATTATGTTTTCGACGTCGAAGCGTATCACAAAGACCTCGATGGTGTCGCCGAATTTTCGCAGCGTTTTCGCCGCTCGCCAGAAGCCAGAACGCAAGATCTGTTTTTTCTCGGCGCCGGCGTGGCAAAGGGCGTCGAATTTTTAGCGCAAAAGAAAAGCGGCAAAGTGAACGGCTGGGCGAGTTACACGCTGGCGAAAGTGGAATATAAAATTTTCCCCTTTAACAACGGCGAAGCCTATCCGGCCGATCAAGATCGCCGGCATGAGCTTAAGCTGGTCGGCAATTACGGCTTTGGCAAATGGAATCTTGCGGCGACGTGGGTGCTCGCTTCCGGCGCGCCGTACACGGCGCCGGAGAGCCAATATGCCATCACGCTGTTGGATGGCCGCCGGCGCAGCTACATTCACGTGAGCGACAAAAACGCCCATCGCCTGCCGGCATATCATCGCATGGACGTGAGCCTCTCGCGCCAATTCACCGGCGCTTTGTTGGATTGGGATTTGGGAATTTCAATTTTCAATTTATACGATCACAAAAACGTGTGGTATCGCGAATATTTGCTGGACACCAACCCGGTTGTCGTGCGTGAAGTGACGACGCTGGGTTTCGTGCCGACGGTGACGCTGCAGGTGAATTTGAAGTAAGCCCTTGCGCCCGAAAGCGAAAATTCCAACCTTTGAACACGGATTACACGGATGACGCGGATTTTCACGGATAAAAAATCCGTGAGACTCAGTGTGATCCGCGTCATCCGTGTTCAAAAGCTTTTATTCTTAAGAAGGACGATATGAGACGAATCATCCTCCCCGGCATCGTTGCGATACTTGCAGCTTTGCTCGGCTGCGACTCGGGTTCGCCGCTGCTGCCGGAAAATGAATTGCTCGTCGTGCGGGCGTATCTTTACGCCGGCGAGCCGGTGACCGACGTGCAGCTCACCACGACGTTTGCCTTGACCACCGGCGACACCGCCGGCCAACCGGTCAACGATGCAAAGGTGGTTTTGGAAAAAGCCGGCAAAGTTTATCGGCTCACCGCCAGCCTCGGCGACAGCGGTTACTATCATTACGCCGGCAACGACCTCGCCGTGCAAGTCGGCGACCGCTTCAAAATTTCAGTCGAACGCAACGGCCAAATTGCCACCGGCGAAACCATCATTCCGGCGCCGCCGCAGAATTTGGCGCTCTCGAAAACCGAGCTGGTGATCGATACCGGCGCGCCGTTCGACACCTCTTCGATCACGATCAGTTGGCAGGGCGAAGACACGTTTTATTTCGTCGTCGTGGAAAATTTGGAGGCTTCGCCAACGCCCATCATTCAATCCCCCTTTCCAGGCGGGCCGCGAGGGCAGCTTCGTTCTTTCCGCTCGCGCCCGTTTCGCGAACTCAGCTACACCGTTCGGCGTTTTGATTTGGCCTATTTCGGCAATCATCGCGCGCGGATTTACAAAGTCAATCAGGAATACGCCAACTTGTACGCTTTTGGCTTGCAAGACTCGCGCAATCTCAACGAGCCGGAGACGAATATTAAAAACGGGTTGGGCGTGTTTGCGGGATTCAGCAGCGCGGCGGTGAATTTTCGTGTGGTCAGGCGTTAATGTTCAGAAGCTAATCTCAAGGCTTTTTGCCTTCAACCCACGTCGGCGTGAAGCTGGAGTTGACCAACCACTGCACCGGCTTGATCATGGAATTGATGGCTTGCGTCGTATGAGAAAAATCAATGTGTGCCAGATCATCGTTGGGCTGATGATATTCTTGGTGCAGTCCGTAACTGGAAACGGTGTGCGCGATGACGCCGCGCTGGGCGAAGGCAAAATTGTCCGAGCGTTGGAAAAAATTCTCTTCAGGATGCGGATCGGCGACTAAGCGTGCGCCATGCTTCGCCAGCTCCGGCCCCAAATCGGAGCGCTCGTAACCGGTGAGCCACAACGTGTTGGCGGGAATTTTCGGATCGGGACGCCCGATCATCTCGAACTGCAAGTCCGCCACGATATTGTTCAACGGCACCGGCGGGTTGTTGATAAAATGCCGCGACCCAAAACCGCCGCGTTCTTCGCTGCCAAACAACGCAAAGTAAACCGTGCGTTTCGGCTTTGGCCCGGCGCCCAAAACTCGCGCCAATTCCAACACCGCGACGACACCCGAAGCGTCGTCATCGGCGCCGTTATAAATGCTGTCGCCCGCAACGGCGCGTCCCACGCCGACATGATCGATATGGGCGGACAACACGATGGCCTCTTTTGCCAGCTTGGAATCACTGCCCTGCAAAACACCAACGACATTCCAAGTGTGCATGATTTCAGCCGAACTGAGTTTGCCCTTGATCTCAATGGTGGTGCCGTCGGCAACTTCTTGCAGCGCACGCGCGGCCTCCATACTCAAGAGAATAAAACTGCCCGAGCTGCTGGAACTGCTTACGGCCATCGGTAACTCCGGCATTCTCGACGCCATCGCCGACCAGCGTTGCTGCCAGTCGAGCGGTGATGCCGTCAAAACCGCCGACACCCCTTTACTCAACATCGCACGCGCCTGCCGGTTGCGTTCCGACGCAGTAGTATTTTCAGGAAAATTGAGCAGCACCATGGCGCCTGGCTTGGGTTGCCCGCCCATTTCGATTTTTTGCAATGGACCGTTGATCTCGGCGGTGGAAGCGCGTGAGAAGACGATTTCTTTTCCGTGCGTCCATTCCGTTGTTTTGCCATTGGCGCTAAAAATCAATTGCGGAGCTTCTGCAAAGGCACGCTTGGTGAGTCTTACGGTTTGCAAAAAATTTTTCTGCGCGTTCGCCTCGGCGTCGCCGGCCGGCTCGATGCCGAATTGCCGGAGTTGTGCAGCAATGTACTGCGCAGCGATATGCTCATATTCCGTCATGCTGCCGCGCCCCTTCAAGGCGTCGCCGGCGAGAAATTCCAGATGCGCGCGGACGTTGCGTTCCTGCACGAGCCAGGTTTCATTGCTTGAGTAACTCGGATCGTCTTGAACGTAAGCCAAAGACAGCGCCGCAACGAGCAGCACGGCGGTGACAAACATGCTTTTCATCTCGCCTCTCCTTAAACTGATTTTAATTTTTAATCACCAACAGATAGATTAAGACCAGCGGATAAAAATCCGCTGGTCTTAATCTATCCGTTGGAATTTTTTTTGTCGGAACCGAATGCTGTACGTTATAAAACGAATTGTGCGGCTGAAACGCTTCCCGAGAGATAACGTAATAGAAGACTTCGATATTATTGATGATCATGCGCTTGGCGAACGTCATGCCGCATTTCTCCATGACGCGAAACGAGGCGGCGTTCGGCGGATCGGCGCCGGCAAAGATGCGCTCGAAGCCGTGTTCTTCGAAGCCGCAGCGGAGCATCGCTTGCGCCGCTTCGGTTGCCAGGCCTTGTCCCCAATGCACCGGTGAAACACCATAAAGAATTTCCACTTCCGGCGGATCATCAAACAGACGAAAACCGCAAAAACCTATCAATTCATTCTTATCTTTCGGGAACACCGACCAAAGGCCAAAGCCGCGCTGTGTGAAACTGGCAATGCTATTTTCGACAACCTCGGCGGCTTGTTCTCGGGGAATGACAATGTCATCCCACAAATATTTTCGCACTTGCGGATCAGTCCACAGCCGATGAAGAGAATCCACCTCGTTCATCGTAAACGGCCGCATACTGAGCCGGCGAGTGTGAATTTGCAGGACAGCCATATTCAAATCATTCTGTTACGAATTACGATTTACGCCATACGTGTTAGCAACGGCAAATATTTTTCCCGCAAAACATTCACGTGATGCCGCTCGTGGCCGGCGATAATATACGCGAGCGCGCGCACCGTCACCGGAACGTTGTTGGCTGTGCCGCGCCTGGCAATCGCGGCTGCCTCCAGGTTGCGAAAGAGCGCCACCGTTGCCGCGCGCACCGCCAGATATTCTTCGAGAAGATTGGCCAGGGTGCGGGAATCAAAGCTTGCGGCGCGAACGTAATCATCCTGCTCGAAACCCGGCAACGGCGTCTCATCGGCGCGGGCAATGCGCAAAGCGCGATAGCTCATCACGCGCTCGGTGTCGATGAGATGGCCGAGCATTTCCTTGATGCTCCACTTGCCCGGCTCGTAGCGGGTTTCGGCTTGCGCCTCGGAAAGGCCGCGCAACAGCGCCAACGTGTCGTTGATTTGTTGGATCAACGTGGCGATGAGATCGCCCGCGGGCACAAGCTCGATGTATTTGCCGTAATAAGGCGCGTATTCGCCTTCATGCGGACGGGAATTGAGTAGATAAGACATGGTGGAATTTTAGTCTTTTAATTTTTGATGAACGTTAGGAAAGTTAAGCTTGGCTTTGCTAGCCATAAAACTTGTGATCACCGAAAGTCTGCCCATAAATGAGACAGAATGAGATCATCCGCATCCCGGTGCAAATGTTGGGTGAGATACGAAACTCCATCGTTTACAAATTCCCCGATCAATTTTATTTCCTCCACCATTTGATGCTTGGCTTTAGCGTTGATTGTGTCAAGCAAAGTAAGCAACTCTCCCTCTTGAATGTACCCAAGCATTGTCCCCATCGGTGGGAAAGATTGTGCATACTTCCTTTTTCGATATCTCAAGACACCCTTATGGACGTAGTTGTAACAATAGTCTGTGCCCGTGTCTGGTCTTTTGATGCGAACCAGCTTGCACTCCACGTCGTAATCGTACTGGTTATACTCAGGATCAAGACGAGAAAAGCGTATATCCGGATAGGCGATTGGCTCCGGATCATCTTCTTGTGCGAAAGAAGCGGCCTCGGAATGAAGTGTCCAATCTAATCTTTTATTTTTACATACCCGTTTTAGTATTGGGCGTAGCAGTCCCGTGATTGGTTTCTCTTCGTGAACGGGGAAAACCACCCGTTTGGCAATTAACTGTTGTAGCGATTCGGTAAGACACTGATGGATTCTTCGTTCCTCATCAGCCCACAGCTTCAATGATGCCCAAGTCATCGACGCGACTCCTGTTGCGTTGCCATTCGAGTTTGAAAACTTCCGTCAGAAGCTCTTGGGCATCCTGACGTGCCTGTGATTTTGTCCATAACCGGCGCTCTGCACGTTTAATAATGAACATTGAAGAGTTGCTCAACTCTTTCACAATGCTGTCAATGTAGATTCCGGCACTGTATTCTTTTCTCAGTGATTTACTTAAACGCCTGAACCAGCGTTGCCATTCTGAATCATCCGTTATCGGACTATGAGTAATTGCCGTTCCCAAATCTTTAAGCTCGAACGACATTCCAACCAAAAAGCCGCGATGGGGCGCATAAATCTGCGTTTCCAGTTCTTTCCCTTTTAATGCCAATCGCTCGTGCCACATTTCCATGAACGCATCACGATAATTTTCCAGCCAGTCAATCTCAGGTGGTCTGGCGGCTTGTGAGTCGATTCCATCATAGAAGAATTCAAGCGTGACGTCACACAGATCGCGTATTAAATCCCGCTGATTCGTAGATAAATCGTAAAGATCAAAGATTGCGTCATCCAGTTTGTCTTGCATCGCCCGCCAGCCTGGACTATCGGGGTCAAACAAAGTTGGCGAGCCGCTCCTGGCATTGATATAATCGACCGCGGCAACGATTCTGTTTTGCAGGCTTTGCTCTTCAGGAAAATGAATTGGCAAGCTTAGATGTTCTTCTTCATGAATTTCATAATGCCAAAATCCCCAAGTTGAACAAGTTAGAAAATGATAATACTTTGCCAGAGATGAAAGCATGATGCCGAGCAAAACTTGATGCTGTTCTCTGCTAAGAGTATCAAGACGAAGTCCGATTATACTGCTTGTAAAGGCAAATGGCTCGTACGCCAATCCGGCTTTGATATCTCCATTTTTATTGGCGGCGCGCGAAACACCTCGCTTAACGAGTAGTCGTGGTCCTTTATAAACCTCCTTTCTTCCTAAACGGTGTATTTGTCGATGTGCGATGGGAGTGACCGATATTGAAAATTCAATATTTGGGCGAAACAACTCGGCGTTTAGTTCAAAATCGACTTCCAACTCGCGAGTAGATTTATTTTTCGGGGTTCCACTATCCTTATACCCCCTTGAATAAACGCCGACAAAATCCCGCAATTGCCGGCCATAAATTTTCAGATCTTCTATCAATTCGACATCGCTCAGATTTCCCCACATATATGTTTTCCAAAGCCAGTCCTTCACCAGGAACTCACCCTGGCGGGCTTTGCGTAAATCAGTTTTACCAAAGATAACAGCCTGCAATTGCTCAATGAGGGCGCTTTGTTTAATTGAAACGTAAGAAATCTTATTCTGCAAAGTTTCTTCCGGAAGAGCAGGCGAAAAAAACACGGCCGCAAACGGCGCAATCGCTTCATTTTTCTGTTTGCGAAAAAATACACGACGCACGTGGGCAAAATTATAGATCGCGCGGACACGATTTTGTTTCAGCCACAATTGGCGAAATGCTTTGCTATTATCCTCGTGTTTGAACAAAACGCCTGTCGAAACCAGCAAGCCGATCTCCCCTTCGGGCTTTAGCAAGCGATGGACACGCCAGATAAAACATTGTGAAAGTTCTCTGTCTCCAACTGGATACCGATATGCCTTACACCACTCGTTAGCCAGTTGATTATCTAAGGAATCTTTTGCACCCCAAGGCGGATTGCCGACGATAACATCAAACCGAAAATCTTTCAAGGGCAAAATGGGTTGCTGGCTCATGCGTTCATCATCAGCTCTACCCGCATACCGTGCTTTTTGTTCAAGCCGTTTCTTCAGTTCGGCTTGCTCAGTTGTGGTAAGATAAAATGCGTTGACGTGAAATAAACTCTTGCCACTCTCGGAGTGATTCGGATCATAAACCAACCTGGGAAGTTGTTTGTGTTTTCGTATATCCGGCGGCTTCTGAAATTCCAAAAAAGCAAGATAAAGACTGAATGCCGCCACTTGTATAGCCGATTTATTGACATCGAGGCCGACGATGCGCTCGGTCAGTAGCCTACTTAACTCTACTTTTGATAATTGGGAAACATCTTTACGACGGCATTCATGAATAACGATCCGTTTAAACGCTTCCACCAAGAAGATGCCTGATCCACAGGCGGGATCGAGCACCCGCGCGCCGGCATCGAGCCTTTCCGTTGTCAGGCATTGTGAGAGAACAAAATCGACTAAAGACGTCGGCGTGTAATGAGTGCCTTTGTCCTCTCCACCGTTATGTTCATGGTAAAATTCTTCATAAATGTTGCTAATCAACTCTGTCGGAATGATGTCGAATTGATAAGCCCAAAAGAATAAATCAGGTTGATCGCCTATTCTTTGTCCAAGCAGAAAATCACGCAATTTGCTCAAATGTGCGGCTTTGATTTCCCTTTCTTCCTCATCGCTAAGCGGAAATAAGTCGCCATTAAACTCTTTGCGTAATTTGTGAAATAGATTATAAGTGTCTTTCTTGCTCACTAAGACATCTGTGTAACAAAGATATTTGCCTTCCTTGTTTAGAGTTTGATCGGCGAAGTAGTCTTTCACTAAAATCTCACGATCTTCAAGATAACGGATGAAAATAGACCGCCCAATCAAGGCATGAATATATTCACGCTTCGCTTCTTGCAGCGCTTCCAATTCTTTCCGCAAAGCACGCAAGTTTTTAAGCAGCCATTGGTCAACGCGATTTTCCCGATCAAAAACCTTATTCATTTTCCGAAAAAGATGGCCGCTTTCAATCGACGGACGTGAAAATTCTCGCAAAGCTTCAACCGCTTCAGCCACTTGCGCAGTGGTTTTCACACGCTCCAGCCAACGTTTCTCCGCGCGCCATTCTTCCGGACTTCGCACTGGTGTTTGGTATGCACTGTAAACTCGCAGCTCACCTGGCAGAGCCACAAAGAACAAGGGGACTCGGCTGGTATTCCAAACCTTTAAGTGCAATTCACGGATTTTATCTTCAATTGCTTCGGTGTCAGCAGCGAGATCGTCGTCCAATTGGAAGAATAGGACGGTAGGGTAATCATGAACGAAGAATATGGCTTGCGCATCAAGCTCGCGAGCTTGTTTGAACCAACTGGTTTGGGCCAAATCGGGTTGGAAGGCAGAATCGGCAAGTTGATAGCAGCCAGCACCAGTTTCAAACTCAAGCTCATAATAAACCTTTTTTATAAAGTCGTGAGTATTGGTTTGCATGGCACTCATTGGGTTCGTGTGATTAAACAAGCGCGTCCTATTGAGTTTTATAATTCATCAGGACAACCGATTCTAAGCCCATTATACAAAAATTGTAAGTTCAGTGCAAGTATAAAAAGTTCTTGGATGCTTTCTCGCATACCACTTATTTATTTTGCCGGAACCAGCAGCAGCGTTCCAATGACAATGACGATAAAACCGATCACGTCCAGCAACACGCCGTACTTGATCATACGCGGCAGTGGAATCAGCCCGGAGCTGTAAACAATCGCATTTGTCGGCGTCGAGATCGGCAGCATGAATCCCAGCGTCGCGGCCATGCTCGCGGCCAGAGCCGGCTGCAATCCGGTTGGCCCGGCCATCGCGAGCACCAACGGAATCACCATGTTCACCGAAGCGATATTGGAAGTCAATTCCGACGTCAATGTCGCGATCAAGGCGGAAACCGCAACAAGCCCATAAGCCGTGGCCGGAATCCAATCGACCACGCTTTTGCCGAGCGCATCGGCAAGCTTGGTTTCGAATACCATTTGGCCGAGCGCGATGCCGCCGCCGTAAAGCGCCAAAACCGCCCAGTCGATTTCCAGCGCCGATTTGAGCGAGATGGTGAATTGGCGCTTCGCCAAGTCAACAGGCAACAAAAAGAGCAGAAACATGCCGAGCAACGCGGCAACGCTTTCCGGCACATATTTGGCAAAACTCTTGACCGCCGGATGGCTTTCACCCAACGTCAAAGCCAAAATGCCCGGCGTGATCCATAACGCCGCTGTGACGCTCCAGGCGATCAGCGTGTTCCGTTCCGCGGCAGAGAGCTTGCCGAATTTTTCCCGCTCGGCGGTGAGCGCCTCACGCACGCCGGATAATTTTTTGGCGCCGGCCGGACACAAAAAGTTGAGATAAGAAAATAAGAGCAGATACAGCAAAATCACCATCGGCAAAGCGAAACTCATCCACTCAAAGAACGTGACTTGCCGCCCGAGCTGCCGCTGAATGAACCCCAAGCCAATTAAATTCGTCGGCGTGCCCACCGGCGTTGCCAGACCGCCGATGGACCCGGAAAAGGCGCAGATCAGCATCATGGCGCTGGCGTATTTGCTGCTCACCGCTGCGCTGTTCAACCGCTGCATGGTGTGGATGATCGCCAGGCCGATGGGAAACATCATCGCCACGGTCGCGGTGTTGGAAATCCACATCGAAATGACGCAAGTCACAGCGCCATAAGTAAAGAGAATGCGGCTCGGACTCTCGCCCACCCAGCGATGCGAAAGCACGGCGTAGGCAAAGCGGCGATCCAGTCCGTGCAGATTGATGGCGCGCGCCAGCACGAAAGCGCCGACAAACAAGAACATGATCGGATCGGCAAACGGCGCGAACGCTTTGGTTGCCGGCGCAATGCCGAGCAGAATGACGAGCGTCGGACCGAGCAACCCGGTCACCGCCAGCGGCAGTGCTTCGGTGATCCACAAACACATCACCAGCCCCATGACCGCGGCGAGCTTGTGCGCTTGCGGAGTGAGGCCCGGCATCGGCCAAAACAGCAGAGCGACAAAAATAATCGGCGCTAAAACGAAACCGGCGCGCTGGCGCCAGGCTTCGAAGCGCGCCTCGGCGGCGCTGATTTCAAAGGGCATGAGGCAACCAAGTCTGTCATTCCGCAGGAATCTTTTAAGAACTAAAATAACTGCTGGTAACAAAAAAGATTCTTACAGAATGACATTTCCTTATATTATTGTAAAAACCAATAACACAAAACTCTTACTCAATAGCTTTATTGAGTTTTTCTCATTCGTTGGCTTCTTTATCCGCTGTTAGGCAGACAGTCTTTGTCATGCAATCCCGTGCGCCTTTTTAATTCTCCTGATCTGATTCAAATGCAACAGATCGTGCGCCGCAATCATCTGCGCCATCTTCCACACGCTTTCCGGCCCGCGCTCGTTGTGCATGCCGGCGCGCGCGAGTTGTTGCTGGTCGAGCGAGCGCAGCATGTTCAGATTGATCCTGCGGAGAATGCGCCATTGTTCCAGGGCATCGGCCAGGTTGGCCTCATTATATTTAAGCTCGTTCGCCCATAAATCCTGATCGTAGCCTTGAATCTCAGAATTGGGTTGCGCCGCCGCCAGACGATAGCGATAACCATAAACCAGCTCCGAGTCGGCGAGATGTTGGATGACTTGCATGATCGACCACTTGTCCGGTTTTTCCGGACGGCGCAAAGTTGCCTCGTCGAGGCCGGCAATCTCGGCTTGCAGCGAGGCGAGCGATTGCGATTGCACCTCAAACGGATCGCGGTCTCCCAACAAATCCATGAGCAACTTGACATACGCGGCGGCGTTTTCTTTGGCCTGGCTGGCGGGGTTACTGAAGTTCATGGGAAATGCTCCTGAATTTTTTGTTCATTCCACCTCATCCCAAATCCGTACGTGATGGGTCTCCGGCAAAAAGAGCGCGCCGACTACGAAAGTCATGAGCGCGATGGCAATCGGATACGCCAGGCCGGCATAGATGTTTCCGGTGGCGGCGACAATCGCCGAAGCGATCAGCGGGGTGAAGCCGCCGAACTCGCCGTTGCCCAAATGATAGGGCAGCGACATCGAGGTGTAGCGAATCTTCGCCGGAAACAATTCCACAAGAAAAGCGGCAATCGGGCCGTAGACCATCGTGACGTAAATCACTTGAATGAAAACCAGCACGGTGAGCATAATCGGATTCAGCGGGCTGGCGAATTTGTGCATGGCCATATAAATCGGAACATACGTGAGCGCGGCGAGCAGGCATCCGGCCATCATGATTTTCTTGCGGCCCAGCGTGTCCGAGAGTTTGCCAAAGACAATGAAAAACGGCGTGCCGAGAAACAGCGCCGCCGAAATAATCAAGTAGGCAGTGACATAATCGACTTGCAGCGCGGTTTGCATAAAGTAAAGCGCATAAAATTGGCCGGTGTACCACACCACCGCCTGTCCGGCGGTCGCGCCAAACAACGCGAGCAAGATGAGTTTCCAATTGTGTCTGCTGCCGAGACTTTCTTTGATCGGCGCTTTGGAAGTTTTGCCGGCTTCTTTGAGCTTGCTGAACAGCGGCGACTCGCGCAGCTTGACGCGAATATAAAATGAAACCACCAAAAGAACCGCCGAGAGCAGAAACGGAATCCGCCAGCCCCATTGCTTGAACGCCGCATCACCGACCGTGAGTCTGGTGGCGAGCACGACGGCGAGCGCGAGAAAGAAACCGAGTGTCGCCGTGGTTTGAATAAAGCTGGTGTAATAACCGCGCTTGTCGTCGGGCGCATGTTCGGCGACATACGTGGCCGCGCCGCCATATTCGCCGCCGAGCGCCAGGCCTTGCAGCAACCGCAGCAGCACCAAAATAATCGGCGCGGCAATGCCGATTTGCTCGTAAGTCGGCAGCAAACCGACAACCGTCGTCGCGCCGCCCATGATCGTGAGCGTGACGAGAAAAGCGTATTTGCGGCCGATCAAATCGCCGACGCGGCCGAAGACAACGGCGCCGAACGGCCGCACCGCGAAGCCGGCGCCGAACGTGGCGAGACTCGCAAGAAAAGCAGTGGTCGGATTTCCCGACGGGAAAAACAGCGTGGAAAAAAATACGGCCAAGGTGCCGTAGAGATAAAAGTCGTACCACTCGATCATCGTCCCGGCGGACGAAGCAACGATGACCTGGCCGATTTTGTAGTCGGAAACTCCGTGTGCGGAAGGGATTGGCGGCCTTTTCATTTCTGTCTCCGTGTTGATGATTTCGTTGCGTCGAATTTTATGAGGGATGCGGCTTCCGGCTATTTCATGCCGGATAATTTTTTCCGAAAATGAATCGCCCTCTCCACTTCTTCGTAGCCAATGGCGAGATGAGCTTTGAAGCTCGCTTCGTTGTCAAGATCGCAATCGCTGGCCATCTCCTGGCAGCCTATTTTTCGCGCCCAGTCCTCGGCGGCTTCGACTAAAGCGCGGCCGGCGCCTTGCAAGCGCAAATCCGCATCGACGTACCAGCCTTCGATATAACCGACATTGCGGGTCTCGCAGCCTTCGGCGTAATAGCGAATGCCCGCCTCGAGAAAGCCGCCGAGTTTGCCGTCGGCGCGTTCGGCAACAAACACGGCGGTATTCGGCGCGGGAACAATAAAATACGCGTCGATCTCTTTCACGTGATCATCGAACGAGTCCGGCCAAAGCGTATCGCGCATCCGCAGCCACTCGTCGCGGTCGGCGGCTTGTGCTTGCCGAATCTTCACCATCATTCAAGCTCCTGCGTAATCTTTGGTGAGCCAATTTAACAATGTTGCGTCTTAGAAGCAAGCGGGATTTTGTTTTAAAAAATGAACTACAAAAATAAAAAAACCCGTCTCGATATGATCGAGGCGGGCTTAAATTTTATAAACTGAACTTTTTTTATTTACATCTCGGCCACGTTTTGATTGCCGGAGATTTTTGCTTCGACGACGTTGTTGACAAAAGCATGAAACTCCACGGCGAAACGCAATGCTTCATCGGTTTCTTTGCTTGATGGATCGAATATCGAATCGTATCGAATTTCAACGGCAAAAGGACTCAAAGTATTGATGCGAGTTTCATAAGATGCAATTTCTGGAAGAAGAGGCCGAACCAATTCGATCAATTCATCCAAATCATGCCGTCGCGGGTACTCAATATCATGCACCGCGAGTAGTGCTTTCAAGCTTTTTTCAACCGCTTGTTGTGCGTGGAAACAAACCGTGTCCAAGGCTTTGCCGGTTGCCAAGGTGGCTTGGCCGGCTATCAAATCATTGGCCGCTTTTTGTAAAAGCTCTTTCGCGTTGTCAATGGGCGTTTTCATAAAGCACCTTTCCCTCGCGAAGCGCAGTGTTGATGAAGTGCGACTTTACTCCCCGCCACTCTTCGACCTCCTCGGGTGTCCACCACACGATGTCTTTTGGAACGCCAAATCCGGCTAACGCACGATATACCGGCGCGGTTCGTTGCCAACGAGGTTTATCAGATGGCGCTATGATGAGCAGATCAAAGTCGCTATCGTGGTGGGTATCACCGCGAGCTTGTGAGCCGAAGAGGATAACTCGAAGTGGATGAAACCGCTCCACAATGCACCGGGTGATCTTATCGGTTGTTTCGGTTGAAATCATTATCTGTAAAGTTGCAAATTGTACCGAAATTAAAGATACAAAAAATTATGCATCTTACTCTTAAAAGTCAAGTAAGTTTTAATTCAACTGCACGCCAATTCAACTGCACGCCGCAAAAAGTCCACCCCGTTTGCCAGCATAAGTTATAATCAAATTTAACAATGCGCCGTCTCAGAAGCAAGAGAGAATTTGTTCGTCAGTATTGTGGCACTAAATTTTTGGCACACCAATGGCATCCCTAATCATAAAACCGCCCACGGCGTGAGATAAGTCTCGATTTCGTGTCACCTTCCGGCGCATCTTTGCTGTGTTTCATACATCATCGTATTACAAAATCGAAATTCATCATGAAAAAGATCACGACGTCATTTCTGTTCGTTTCTTGCAGTTTGCTCATCGCCGCTGAGTTAATCGCGCAAACATTTACTCCCAAGCCCAATTCGCCCATCGCCAAAGGCGCGCATCCGCGTATTTTCGTGACGGCCGATGGCGTGACGGCGATGCGCGGCCGCATTAAAAATCACTACAAAACGGATTTTCAAAATTTTGTTGATGATCTCGACAATCTCTATAACGTCGCTGCCGGCTCCGGCAATCTGGCGGAATGGAATGAGCTTTTCGGCGCGTCGCGGGCGTTCGCGCTGCTTTATCAAGTCGATCCGGCGACGATTGACGGCGTCAGGGCGCAGCGCACCAAAAAAGCATACGGCCAAAAAGCCATTGACCTGGGACTTTATCTCGCGCAAAAACTGCCGAATGATTGGGACGAGTTGCATCACGGCGCCAGCAATCTATCCACCGACGAAGGCGGGTTGGCGAGTTTGGCGCTGCAAGTCGTTTACGATTGGACGCACGATTTGTCAACACTGGAACAGCGCCGCGCGCTGGCTTCGCGTTTGATCACGATGTGGAACAACCGCTATGATTCCGAGAAAGTGAAATTGGAAAATCATTACGCCGCCAACGTTCACGTTTACGCCGGCGCGTTGTGTTTTTACGGCGACACCGATCTCGGCGCTTTTTTTACGGCGGCCGCCAAACAAATGATGGATTCGTTTCAGGACGTCTTCATCGAGCGCCAGCTCGGCGTCGCGGCGAAAATTTTTGAAGGCTCAAGCGATTGGATGGAAGGCGATTCGTACAGCATGGACGCCTTCACCGGCCTGATGATGCTCGCCGGCGCTTCGGGCAGCGCGTTGGGCGAAAATTTTTTTGCAACAAACCCGTGGCTGCATTTTGCGCCGCATTACATTTATTACAGCCTCATCCCGATGCCGTACAAGGGCGAATATTATATGACGCAGCACAACACCAGCAGCGGCTGGAGCGGGCGCGACCGCACGACGTCGGCGATCATGAACATGGCGGCGGCTTCGCTGAGCGCAACGGATCCGAATCTCGCGGCATTTGCGGCCTGGTTTTGTGAAAGAAGTCCGTACGGCCTCCGCGTCGATGATTACGCTTACTACAAGCCGCATCTGTACGACTTCTTTTATAAATTCGTGTTTGGGACGAGAATCGTGCCGAAGAAATCGCCCGACGAGGCGGGCATTCCTTTGAGCGTTCATCTCGGCCAAATGCACGCGATGCGCTCCGATCACGGTTACGATGACGCCACGCTCATTCAATTTTTCAGCATGCAATATTGGTATCAAAACGGGCATAACGAAGAGGAGATCGGCTCGTTCAATCTGCATCGCTTTGGGCCATTGGTGATCGCCGCCACCTGCACCAAAAACGCCGGTTCCGGCATTCCGCGCGCCGAATCCGGCAAGGGCATGGCGCAAAACAACGTGTTCGGTTTGGGGCCGGACAAGGAACTGGCGCTCGAAAAGGGCAGCATCGGCGACGAGGCGGATACGACGCAGGATTTTCTGATCGGCGCGAACACTCACATCGGAACGGTGGAAGCCCGCGAGTATCAACCCGGATCGTATGATTACGTGAATTACAACTACACGCGCAGCTACAAGGCCGGCACGAAAGCCACATTGGCGCGCCGGGCGCTGGTATATTTGCGCGGCCCGGTCAATCACGAGTTCGTCGTCGTCATGGATCGCGTCGAATCCGAGCAGGAAAAATATTTCGTCATTCACACGCCGGTGGGTATCGAAGCGGTGGGAGGAACGTGGAACGCGGCCGGGAAAGGGCATTGGACGAGCGCCGCGAAAACGGTGAAAGTCACCAACCGCCTCGATCGCAGCCACGGGCAAATGTATTTGACCTCGGTGCTGCCGCAGAATACGACGCTGCACAAATTCGGCGGGCCGGGTTACGAATGGGTGTGGGCCGACGGCTCGCCGATTAATTATCGCGGCCCATTCGAGGAGATTGGGCGCTATTTGTTCAGCGATCATACGCTGCACATTCGCTCGCGGGGAAATCTTTTTTTAACCGTGATGCAAATCGGCGACGCCAACACCATGGGTGAAAAAGCGCCGGTGGAAGGCATTTCCGGCATCATTTGGATCGGCGCGTTGATCGACAAAGAGCGCCTGGTCATTTTCAGCAAGGACGAAAAGCCGATGGCGAATCTTTATTACACGATCAACAGCAACAAAACCGTCAAACACCTGGTGGCTGAGCTTGACAAGAGAAGAGAGTTTGTGGTGACGAAAGGCGGGGCCGTCATCGCCAGAGGAACCACCGGCCGCAACGGCACGATTGCTTTTTCCGATCATCCGAACGGCGCGGCAACGTACACCATCGCGCTGGGCAACGCCACCGCCGTTGATGAATCTCACACAGCGATCATTCCTCGAACGATTGCCATGAAAAATTATCCCAATCCTTTTGGGCGTCCGCCGTTTAATCTGAACACGACGATTGCTTTTTCATTGCCGCAAACCGGCCGCGTCACGCTGGCGATTTATAACACCGCCGGGCAGTTGGTGCGAACGTTGCTGGCGGACACGCTGGCGGCTGGAACGCATCAGATCAACTGGGACGCCACAACTGCCAACGGCGCCCGCGTCGCCAGCGGCGTTTATCTCGGCCGGCTGGAATTTGACGGCTTGGTGACGCAGGTGAAATTGGTTTTGGCGAAATAAGGTCCGAAGTCCGAGGTCAAATGTCCGACGTCTAACGATGAGGTCATTTGACCTGAACGGAAATAAGACTAGGCGGGTCAATAACCGGAGCAATCGGTTATTTCATTAGAATTTTAGCTTGCGTTAAAAAGAAATTTTTCAGTTTCTCAATATCAACCGGTTTTATCATACGCGGCAAGGAACCGAACTCTTCAATTTTAAGCAAGGAAACCGCGAGCCAGTAATCATCCAAACCGACATGTTTTTGCCTGGCGTGCTGCAGAAGATCGGGAAAGGGGAACAATTCGCGGTCAATAAAGAAAACATCAATAAAATCTTTTGCCGCAGAACGATCAAAAAGAGCTGAAAGTTTGTTGCAGGCAATGTCAAGGGCGCTATCCAAAAAAATGCCGAATTTATCCGAGCGGACTTTCGGCTGCAATCGATAGGGCGAATCTTGCGCAAAGTCGCATTTGATCGCTTCCCCTTCCTGCCCATGAAGAAAAATCTCAAGAAAAGTTTTGAATTGCCGGCGTATTTCTATTCTGGCGCCCATCTCCTGCGCGATTTTTTCAAGCACTGGCAAGGCTTGAGGAACTTGTTCCGGCTGGTCGGTGAAAAAATCAAGATATTCAGAATAGCGATGGTGAAGAAAAAATGCGCTCAAGGCTGTTCCACCGGTTAGGAAAAACGCTTCATTCAGCGCGGATGTTCCCACGTGTTTTAGCAAACTTTCTTGCAACGGTGTCAAAATATCCATAACTGCCTTCTAGGCATCTTTGATATACCATTCCCAAAACCGGCGAACGCGGCGGGAAATACTGAGGCGATTCAAATAGCGGGCAATAACTTCAATAGGGAGGCGTTTGACCTCCGCAGCCGTGCCACGTTCGAGAAGTCGCCCAAGATACCAGACCAAAAAGCTCTCTTCACCCATTTCTGTTGGGGAAAATTCATAATCCCAGAGCAAGGCTGGATTGACTTCTATATTGTACAGTGTTTTCATATTTGCGCGTCCCTAAGTTTTGTTTAACAGTAATCAAAATCAGCGCCATATCCAAGAAATTTTCTCATGAATCGTAATGCCTCAGTTACGGGTGGACAACGACCTGCCGGCCGTGCAAAAAACAATTTTTATAAAAAAAGACTGGCGTCTTAATTTTTCGTTTCGTATCTTCTTCTCATGATGGAGAAGGACAT
>Ga0187892_10003999_pt1 | contig 25684 bp, 26 predicted proteins | sample MA1701073metaG_FD_139345 | JGI IMG/M metagenome (GOLD analysis project Ga0187892, IMG submission 139345) | Bio-ooze microbial communities from a basaltic lava cave in the Kipuka Kanohina Cave System on the Island of Hawaii, USA - MA170107-3 metaG ... | reverse complement strand
CTTTCGCTCGTCCCTGTGCGGACCGAGCGAAGGGAGACCTACCTTGCCCAGGCGCTACCGCGCGCCGTTCGTGGCGCTTACTCTGGTGGCGACCGAGTCCCCGGGGACCGACGCCCACACCGACGCCCACACCGCCGTCATCTCCGGGCATGTGCTCGTCGACGGCCGACTCGTCACAAACCCAGCCGCCCGAGTTCGCCGAGATGCTGCGGTGCGGCTCGCGCCGAACCGGCGGTTGCGAGGCGAGGTCAAGCTTGCCCACGCCTTGGCGGCCCTCGACGTCCCCGTCATCGGGCGAGTTGCGCTCGATGTCGGGGCCTCTGCCGGCGGGTTCACCGCCGCCCTCCTGGGTGCGGGGGCAAGGCGCGTCTACGCCGTCGAGGCCGGTACCGGCCAGATGCTGGGTCGTGTGCGCGCCGACCCGCGTGTGGTGAACCTCGAAGCCCGCAACCTCGGCGAGCTCGACACCGAGCTCGTCCCCGAGCGGCTGGGCCTCGTGACCATGGACTTGTCGTACCTCCCGCTCGCCGACGGCATTCCCCAGCTCGCCCCACTGAGATTCACTCTCGAAGCTCACCTTCTGGTGCTGGTGAAGCCCACCTTCGAGCTACGCCGGCCGACCATGGCCGCTCGCCCCGAGGACGTGCAGGCGGCCGTGGACGCCGTCCTCGTCGCCGCCTGGGCTTGTGGCTGGACGCCAGTCGGCGCCACCCCCGCCCCCCGCACCGGGCGCCGCGGCGCCGTCGAGGTGTTCGTCCACGCCACGGCCGCGACCCCAACGACCTGACCGCATCGTCCGCGTGTGTGGCGCACGATGCCGCAGGCAGGGCGGGCAATGGCTGTCAACGGTCCCGGGTGACCCGGTACAGCAACCAGAGGGCTGCGGGCCGACTGCGCTCCGCGACCGGCGACAGATCGTTCCCGCAGCGGCGCCGGGGAGCCACCGCATGACGTCGCCCGAGAAATCTCGGCGCGGCGGTGGTCCTGCTCGCGTACCGTCGGGCTGTGCTCTCTGGCGACGAGCTGCGGCGGTTTGGCGCAGACGGCTACCTCGTCCTCCCCGGCGTCGTGCCCGAACACCTCCTCGCCGCGGTCGACGACGAGATCGATGAGCTGATTGCCTCCGACCCGCCTCCCGCGGGGACCGTCGGCAAGCACTTCTGGTTCCTCCCGCCGGCGGAGCTGCCTGCCGCGGACGCCGCCTTCCGGCAGTCCGGCGCTTTGGCCGTCGCCCAGGAGTTGGTCTTCCCCCTCGAACTGGGCTACGCCTTCGACCACATCCAGATCGCGCTCAACTACCCGCCGCAGGCGCACCGGCCGAGCGGCCCGCACCTCGACGGCCACGGCCCCGGCCAGGACCCGCCTCACTCGTTCACCATGTTGGCGGGCGTCTTCCTCGTGGACGAGCAGGAACGTCAGTCGGGGAACATCTGGGTCTGGCCGGGCTCACATCTGGACCACCAGCGTCTTTTTCGCGAGCGTGGCACCAGGGCGCTGCTGCCCGTCCGCGGTCACGCGACCATGCTCGATCCGCCCCTGGAGCTTAGCGAGCAGGCGCCGGTGATGGCGCACCGGGGCGACCTCCTCCTCGCCCACTTCCTCCTGGGCCACAACACCGGGGGAAACACGACCGACCGTGTCCGGCGCATCGCCTACTACCGCCTGAGATGCGAGGGCCACCGCCAACGCTGGGAGCAGACCTTTCTCGACGCCTTCTCCGAGTACGCGCCTGTCCGTCGCACGGCGACGACGTGACGCACGGGCGCCAGCCGGTCAGCCGCGGCAACCTCCAGCCCTGCCGTCCGGCAGTCGAGGAGTTCCCGATTGGCCTCGACGAAGACCTCGCTCGACGAAGCTGGCCCAGGGCTTGGCCCCCGTCGGGCCGAGGGTGGCGATGCGGTCGATGTCCTCCTGTAGGAACTCCTTGGCCGCTTCGACCACCTGTCGCAGATCGCTCCAGCCGTAGGCTTCACACAGGACGCGCAGGCGGTCGGCCCGGTCCGGGGGCTCACTGAAGCCGCCCTCGTGGCAGTGGCCGTCGTTGCGCATCGGCGCCACAAGGAATCGATCGGTCGTCGTGCCGCCTTCGCGGATGCGGCGCTCAGCCGCCGGCGTCGGAGATGTAGATGATGCTGCGGCCGTCCGGGGACCAGGCCGGGGTGTAGCCGCGGGGGCCGGTGGTCAGCTTGCGGACGCCGGAGCCGTCGGCGGCCATGACGTAGACGGACGGGTTGCCGTCGCGGTCGCTGGCGAAGGCGATCTCGCCGCCGCCGGGGGAATAGACGGCCTCTCCCTCGGCCTGGGGCGTGGACGCCAGGGCGATCAAGGCCGAGCCGTCGAGGTTGACGGCGTAGACGTCCGGGGTCCCGTCGCGATCGGACGTGAAGACGATCCGGCGGTCGTCCTTGGCCCACGCCGGCCGGTGCGCGACCGCAGGGGCGTCGGTGACCTTGGCGGCGCCGGCCCCGTCCGCCGCCATGGTCCACAGCGTGAGGACGCCTCCGTCCCGGTCGCTGAGGAAGGCGATGCGGGCCCCGTCCGGGGACCACGCCGGCCACCCGTCCTGGCCGCCCAGGTTGGTGAGGCGGCGGACGGCCGAACCGTCGGCGTTCATCACGTACACCTCGGGGTTCTGGTCCCGGTCGCTCATGAACGCGATGCGGGCGCTGTCGGGCGACCAGGCGGGTGAGCTGTCCTCGCCCGCCCCGTCGGTCAGCCGGCGGATGCCCTCGCCGTTGGCTTGCATGACCCAGATCGAGCGCCGGCCCTCGACCACGCTCTCGAAGGCGATGCGCGAGCCGTCGGGCGACCACACCGGGGCGCCGTCGAAGGCCAGCGGGCGGTTGGTGAGGATGCGCTTGTTCCCTCCGTCGGCGTCCATGATGGCGACCTGGGGCGTGCGGATGCGGTCGGGCGCGGGCAAGGCCGGCCCGGGCGTGGTGTCGGCCCCGCCTCCGCCTCCGCCCCCGCCCCCGCCCCCGCCGCCCGCGGCCAGGGCGACCACCCCCGCCGCCACCGCCACCGTGGCCAGGGCGGCCACGACCATCCCCTTCTTGCTCGACGGCTTGCGCTTGTTCTCGGGGACAGGCACGGCCTCGGCGTGCTCGGGGCACTTGAGGCCGACGGGCGTCTTGACCAGGCACTCGGGGCAGATGGGCGTCTCGCACTCGGCGCAGCGGAGGCGCGTGGGGGCGCCGTGGCGGGCGCAGGTGGCGGCGCCGGTGTCAGTGCTGCTCATAGCCAGCCCTTCTTCTTGAAGTAGCGGAACCCGAGGACGGTGATGAGGGCCATGACCCCGAGCGCGTACAGGTATCCGAACCGCCAGCTCAGCTCGGGCATGTGCTCGAAGTTCATCCCGTAGATCCCCGCCACGAGCGTGGCGCCGAGCAGGATGGCGCCGCCCGACGTCATCGTCTTCATCACCCCGTTCATCCGGTTGGAGATCACCGCCAGGTGGGCGTCGACCGCGTTGCCGAGCAGCTCCCGCTGGGCGTTCGTACACGTCCTGGAGGTAGGTCATGGTGTGCTCGTCGATCCACTTGACCTCGCCCCGCAGCAGCGACGACACCACCTCCCGCAGCGGCGCCACCGCCCGCCGGAACAGCACGAGGCGGCGGCGGACGTCGAGCAGGGTCTTCTGCATGGCGTGCTCATCCTCGGGGCGCTCGGAGTCGGACGCTCGACGGCGCCGAAGTACCCGTCGACCAGGACGCCCATCTGGGTGGACAGCAGGAACGGGGCGGTGGGCGGGGCGGGAAGGCTCCGCTCGAACCGGGCCCGGGCCCGCTCGAACCGGGGCCGGGCGTAGCGCCCACGGTCGGACCCGCACACGCTGATGACCCAGCCCGGCCCGATGAAGTAGTCGAGCTCCTGGAGGAGGGCGGCGGTGTAGGCAACCACGAAGGCATGCGTCGGGCCGCTGCTGGCGCCGCCCTGCGCTCGTCGGCCACGTGCTCGGCGATGCCGGCCTCGTCGAGCTGGTCGACCTGGCCCCCGCCCCGGTGCACGCGGACGGTGATCACCGCCGGACGACGGCTCGGACCTGGTCGCTCCGCTCCTCGACCGAACCCTTGAGGACCTGGTACTCCACGTCGCCGGTGTCGAGGAGGTGGCGGATGCGACGGTCGATGTCGGCCTGGAAGGCGGGGTCGTCGGGCCGCAGGCCGTCGAGGATGATCGGGAACTCGATGGGCAGGTAGAAGACGTGGTCGTAGCGGGCCCGGAGGTCGAACAGGGCGAGCTCCCGCGACTCGTACCAGAGGTGGTTCTCCTTGCGGGTGGAATCGTTGTGCTCCATCACCCACTCGGCGTAGGCCAGGACGTCGTAGATCGACCGGTCGGCGACGAACCGCTCGTGGGACGTTTCTGCCCGCCACTGCTTGAGGAAGATGAGCGTCTCGCACTCCGCGGTCGCGTTCTGGTCGAGCTGGAAGCCCAGCTCGACCACCTGGCGGGCGACCTCGGGCAGCAGCGGGAGGTCCCACTCCCGGGCGAAGAGGTTGGCGAGGGTGGTCTTGCCGGTCGAGAACGAACCCACGAAGGCGACTTTCACCGCCACATTCTGGCCCGACCGCGGCGCGCCGGGATGCCCCGGCGGCCGCGTACTGTTGAGGGTTCGTATGGAGCGCCTCTGCCTGCTGTCCGTCCACGCCCACCCCGACGACGAGGCGTCGAAGGGGGCGGCGACCGTCGCCCGCTACCACGCCGAAGGGGTGCGCACCGTGCTGGTGTGCTGCACCGGCGGCGAGGCGGGGAGATCCTCAACCCCGCCATGGACCGGCCCGAGATCAAGGCGAACCTGGCCTCGGTGCGCCGGCAGGAGCTGGCCCGGGCCACCGAGATCATCGGCTACGACCAGGTCGACCTGCTCGGGTACCGCGACTCGGGCATGCCCGGCGCCGAGGGCAACGCCCACCCCGACTGTTTCGCCCAGGCCCCCCTGGACGAGGCGGTCGGGCGCCTGGTGGCCGTCATCCGGCGGGAGCGGCCCCAGGTGCTCGTCACCTACGCCGACGACCACGGCGGCTACGAGCACCCCGATCACATCCGGGTCTACGAGATCACCGGCCCCGCCTTCGACGCCGCCGGCGATCCTGACGCCTACCCGGGCGCGGGCGAGCCCTGGCAGCCGCTGAAGATCTACTACTCGGCCTGGTCCGCGGCCCGCATGAAGGCCCTGCACGCCAAGTTCCTCGAGCTGGGCCTGGAGTCGCCGTTCTCGAAGGAACGGCTCAACCGGGCGGGCATGGACGACCGCATCACCACCAAGGTCGACATCTCCGGCTTCCACGACGTCCGGCGGGCGGCCCTCATCGCCCACGCCACCCAGATCGACCCCAGCTCGCCGTTCTGGTTCGGCCTGCCGCCGGAGATCGTCGCCTACCCCTACGACGACTACATCCTGGCCCGCACCCTGGTCGAGGGCCCGGGGCGGGAGGACGACCTGTTCGCCGGCCTGCGCGTCCCGACCGGCTCGTAGCGCCGGGGCTCGCCGGGGACGGCCTCCGCCGGCACTGAGTACCATCCCGCCGATGCCCAAGTACCTGAGCCAGGACTGGCTCGATCGCCAGCGGGAGATCGCCCAGGAGTTCGCCGAGCGCCCGGGCGCCACCGCCCGCTTGCAGTACGTCGTCACGGGCGGGCCCGGCGGCGAGATCCGGTACCACTGGACCGTCGAGAACGGGAAGATCCGGGAGGACCGGCTCGGCGAGGACCCCGACGCCGAGGTGATCATGACCCTCACCTACGACGACTCGGTGAAGATGCAGCGGGGCGAGTTGGACGAAACGGCGGCCTTCATGCAGGGCCGGCTCAAGGTCAAGGGCAACATGGGCAAGCTGATGAGCCTGATGCCGCTCACCCAGAGCGCCGACTACAAGGCCATCAAGGCGAAGATCACCGAGATCACCGAGTGGTGAGCGCGGTCGCCCTGGAGGGTCGCTCGAGCTAGGAGGGTGCTGATCTGCGGGTCGACGGCTCCGCCGTCGACGGCCTGACCAGGACTTTCGCGTGCGGTGTGCGGCCATCAGGCCTCTTAATCAGCACCCTCCTAGATCGCCTGGAGGACGGCGGCGGTGAAGAGGCGGATGCCGGTCGAGGTCAGGTGGAGGCCGTCGTCGAAGAAGGCCTCGGGGTGGGACGAGGCGACCAGGCGCCAGTCCACCAGGTGCACGTTGGGCCGCCGCTCCACGGCGGCGGCGATGACGTCGTTGTTGGGGTCCTGCCACGCCCGCTGCACGTGGACGTTGACCACCAGCACCTTGCGCCCGCCGTCCCCCACCGCGTCGAGCAACTGGTCGAACTGGCCCGCGCTGAAGGGGCCGTTGTTGCCGGTCTGGAGGACGACGACGTCGCCGAGCCTGTCGCCGTCGCGGTAGGCCCGGGCGATGGCGAGGACCTCGGGGAACTGGCGGGCGACGGCGGCGTCCACCACGATCCCGGGCACCTGGAGCTCCAGCAAGGGCTTGGCGCCGAGGAGCACCGAGTCGCCGATGGCGGTGACCCGGGCGGCCACCGTGGGCAGGGACGCGGGCGGGGCGAACGCCGGCGCAGTGGGCGCCGGCGCAGAGGGCGCGGGCGCCGCCGTGGGCGCGGGCGCCGCCGTGGGCGCGGGCGCCGCCGTGGGCGCGGGCGCCGCCGTGGTGGTTGTCGCCGGCGGCTCGGGCGGCGGTGGGGGCGGCAGGCTGCCGGCGACTTTGGCGGCGGCGGCCGAGTTCAGGCCGGCGGCCACCTTGGTCGCCGCCACCTTGGTCGCCGCCACCTCGCTGTGGCTCACCACCAGCCCGATCCCGACGGTGGCCAGGACCAGGGAGAACGCCAACCCCCAGGCGGCCGTCCGGCGGGCGGGGGGGCTGCGGAACGACCACGCCAGGCGGACGTCCTTCCAAAGCCGGCCCAGCGCCCCCGACCGGGCCGGCATCTCGATGAAGCGGTACGACGCGCACGCCAGGGCCAGCGTCAACCCGATGCGGAGGGCGAGAAGGGGCAGGCCCGTCAGCGGCACGTCGAGGTGCGGCCGGGTGAGCATCAGCACCGGCCAGAACCAGAGGTAGACGGAGTACGAACGCCTGCCCAGCCACACCAGAGGCCCTAGCCCGAGCGCCCGCCCGAGGATCCCGGGACGTCCCGGCCGGGCCGCCGCGGCCACCACCGCGGCCGCGCCCAGGGCCACCGCGAGGAAGCCGCCCCGGTACAGGAGCGGGTCGAACTCGTTCACGGTGGCGACGGCCCACACCAGCCCGCCCAGCGCCGCCAGCCCGAGCACGTCCAGCAGGTGGCCGCCCGACCGGCGGATGCTCTCCACCACCTGCCACCGGGTGGTGGCGGCGGCGAGGGCCGCCCCCACGAGCAGCGCCGCCGCCCGGGTGTCGGTGCCGTAGTAGACGCGCGAGGGGTCGTGGTAGGGAACGAACAGCGCCGCCATGAGCGCCGCCGAGGCGCCGGCGGCGACGAGGAGCGGCCTGGCGATCCGCCGGTGGGGCCGGTGGCGCAGGAGGAAGGCCAGCGCCGGCGGCCACAGCAGGTAGAACTGCTCCTCGACGGCCAGGCTCCACAGGTGCTGGAGGATGGGCGGCCGGCCCGCCGACTGGAAGTACGACTGCTCGCCGAAGACGAGCCGCCAGTTGAAGACGTAGCCGAGGGCGGAGAGGAGATCGGTCCGTATGCGGTGGGCCTGGTCGGGGGCGAGGATCGGGACCGCCACGGCGGTCGCCGCCAGCAGGACCAGCACCGCAGGAAGGAGCCGGCGGGCGCGGCGGGCCCAGAAGCGGCGCAGGTCGATCCGGCCCTCCCGGCGCCGCTCGGCCAGCAGCAAAGCGGTGATCAGGTAGCCGCTGAGGACGAGGAACAGGTCGACGCCAAGGAAGCCGGCTCGGGCCCACGGCAGGTGGGCGTGATACGCGAAGACAGCCACGACCGCCAGCGCCCGGAGGCCGTCCAGAGCGGGCCGGTAGCCGAGGCGGGGCTGGTTGCTCGCGCTCACCGTCATCGTCCGCGGCGGGGCGGTCAGCACTGGCGCACATGGTAGGAGCCGGACCGGCGCGGAGCGCGCCTTTCCTGGCTACCCGTCCTGGCTACCCGATGGCGTCGTTGGGCGTGCGGGCCCCGTCGGCGCGGGCGAAGGCATCGGCGGGGGGGTTGCGGCCCAGCAGGAACCCCAGGACGGCGACATGCTGGTTCTCGATGGGGTGGATGGACGCCGCCACCTTCAGCGCGGCCACGTTCTCGAAGGCGCCGAGCGTCGCCAGGTAGGTGATGGCGGTGAGGTTCTCCAGGTCGTGCAGGACGGACAGGTAGCTGACCGTGTCCCGGGCCCGGAACAGCTGCGGGTCGATGGTGGCGGCCTTGACGGTCAGGTTGGCGCCCGTGATCCCCGGCCGGCCGGCCCCGGTCAGCACGCTGTTCCAGGCGACTGCGTGCTCCTGGTGCTGGCGCAGCAGCTCCTCGATGGCGGGCTGGACGGCAGGCGGGTACGGCCCCAGCCGGTCCCTGCGGTTCAGCCCGTCCTGGTAGGCGTAGACGAGCAGGTTCTCGAGGGACACCAGCAAGGCCGCCAGGGACAGGTCGCCCTCCAGCTTGTCGCCCCGGGTGACGGCGGTGGGGTCGGGACGGTTGCCTCCGCCGGATCCGCCGCATGCGGCGGCCGCCGTCGCCAGCAGGCTCCCCTGGAGGAAGGTGCGACGGTTCACCGGATGGCGCCCTCGGCCGCGGGCCGGGCCAGGTCGACCGGGCTGAACGGTTCGGGGAAGCCGGTCCTGACCGAGTCGGTCGGGAGCCGGTCGAGCGTCCCCGCCGCCAGGCTCACCAGGTCGAGGGCCCGAGCGGCGACGAACGTCTTGGCCAGGTGCAGCAGGCCCACGTGCTGCGACTCCGCGGCGAGCACGCTGCCCGTCAGCCGCCGGGCGTTGACGTCGGCCAGCAGCCCGAGGTCGAACTGGAACGTCTGCGCGGCGGCCTGCTCCAACTCCAGCGCCAAGTCGATGGCCGGACCGATGTCGGTGAGGCTCGGCCGGGCGCGTGCGACGGTCTGCGCCAGCGCCGGGTTGGCGGCGGTCTGCGCCCGTCCCCCCAAGGCTGCGGCGACGTCGTTGTAGGCCGCCGCGTGCTCGGTGTGCTGGGCCCGGGCGGTGGTGATGAGCGTGCGGAGCAGCGGGTTGGCGCTCGCCCCCGCCAGGATGGGCAGACCGAGCAGGATCTCGTACGCGCCGATGATGGCGTGCTCGACCGAGGCCGCCGTCTGGAGGATCTGGACGTCTAGGGCCTGGTCGGCGACGGCGGGGCGTACGCCCGACGCGAGGCCCAGGAACGCGCGGCGATCCATGTGGACTCACCGTAGGCGGTCCGCAGGCGGGGGAGCAGGGCGGCCAGGGCGAGCCCGCCGGCCACCACCTCGGCCGCCTTCGCCGGCACGTCCTCGAACCGGTAGGGTTCCTGGTGGCCGACCAGGGGCAACGCCACCTCCCGGGCGACGAAGTAGGCGCCGATGAGCACCGTGGTTGTCACCAAGACGGAGGTGTAGGCCCGCACCGACGGCCTTCTCCACAGTGTGAGCGCCTCGCCCAGCAGCAGAACGCCGGCGCCGGCGAAGAACAGGCCGAGGTGCCACCCCTCGGCCCAGTGCGACGGGGTCAGCGCCATGTGGGCGGCGCCGGTGAGGGCCAGGGCGGCCGCGGTTGCCTGGGCGGGAGTCGGCCGGCGCCGGCGCCCGGCCATCCCGGCAGTCAGGGTGCCGACCGCCAGGACCAGCGCCCCTGCGGTGGCGACGAGTTCGATGGGCAAGCCCTCCTCGGGCATCGCCGCGGGCATCGCCGTGGGCGCCGCCACGGCCCCCGCGGCCCCCGCGGCCCCCGCTGCGGGCGGGCTGGCGGGCGGGGCGACCTCGTGGGCGAGCACCGGTCCGCCTGCGACCATGGCGACGGATGTTGCAACAGCGAGTGCGACTGCAGCGCGGCAGACCGGCCCCATCGCGCCCAGTTCGGAGCGCGCCGCCCCGCCGGATGAAGAGGATTCCTGTCATCCAACCGTTCAGCCGGGGACGAACTGTCACTGTGATCCGCAAACTGGCCCTCGTCTCCGCCGCGGTCGTCGTTCTCGGCGCCGGGTGCGGGGGCGGCGAAACCCAGACCTCCCAACCTTCCCAGCCCTCTCAGACCTCTCAGCCCTCCCAGACCTCTCAGCCCTCCCAGAGCTCTCAGACCGTTACCCTGAAGCTCATTGCCTTCAAACCTGAGCGGCTCGAGGTGAAGGCGGGATCGGCCGTGACCTGGCAGAATGACGACGGGACCGCCCACACGGTGACGTCGGGGCGCGTCGTGCAGGCCGGCGGGTCGGTGCAGGCCATGCCGGACGGCCGCTTCGACTCGGGGAACCTGACAGCCGGCAAGCGGTTCATGTTCACTTTCCAGACACCCGGTTCCTATCTGTATTACTGCAACCTTCATCCGGCAACCATGCGCGGCGAGATCGTCGTCAGCTAAGGAGGCTCCCCTTGAGAAAGGTTCCCATCCGTCTCGCCAGTGCGGGCGTCGCCCTGGCCCTGGTCGGCTTCGCCTGCGGTGGTGACAGCGACAGCGGAGACTCGGCGAGCGGCCAGAGCACGCCGACGACCGCGCCCGCCCCGTCGACGACCACCGGCGCCGCCACCTTGCGGGCCGGCCTGACCGGCCTGCTCACCGAGCACGTGTACCTGGCCGCCCTGGCCACCGGCGCCGCCCTGCGGGGCGACACCAAGGGCTTCGAGGCCTTCGCCGCCGCCCTGAACGGGCCCACCAACAGCAACACCGCCGACCTGGTGGGCGCGGTCACCAGCGCCTACGGGGCCGACGTGGGCAAGGCCTTCGACGGCCTGTGGCGCAGCAACGGCCACATCCCCGCCGTCGTCGCCTACACCCAGGCGGTGGCCGCCAACAACAAGGCCGACGCCGACAAGGCGGTCAACGACCTGCTGTCCTACGCCAAGACCTTCGGCACGACCATGAACTCGGTCAACAGCAACCTCCCCGCCGCCGCGGTCGAGGATGGCGTGAAGATGCACATCACGACCCTCAAGGCCGTGATCGACGCCCAGAAGGCCGGCAACCAGCCCGCCGTCTACAGCTCCCTTCGCACCGCCTACGGCCACATGGCCGATCTCGGCGCCACCCTGGCCGGCGCCACCGCGGCCAAGTTCCCGGACAAGTTCTCGGGCGCGGCCGACAGCAAGGCGTCCGCCCTGCGGGCGGGCATGACGTCGCTGCTCCGTGAGCACGTCCTGCTCGCCTCGAGCGCCACCGGCGCGGCCCTGGGCGGCCGCACGGCCCAGTTCGAGGCGGCCGCCGCGTCGCTGAACGGGCCGTCGAGCAGCAACACCGCCGACATCGTGGGCGCTGTCACCAGCGCCTACGGGGCCGACGTGGGCAAGGCCTTCGACGGCCTGTGGCGCAGCAACGGCCACATCCCCGCCGTCGTCGCCTACACCCAGGCGGTGGCCGCCAACAACAGGGCCAACGCCGACAAGGCGGTCAACGACCTGCTGTCCTACGCCACCACCTTCGGCACGACCATGAACTCGGTCAACACCAACTTCCCCGCCGCCGACGTCGAGGGCGCCGTCAAGATGCACATCACCACCTTGAAGGCCGTCATCGACGCCCAGAAGGCGGGCGACGCCACCAAGGCCGCCACCACCCTGCGGGCAGCCGTGGCCCACATGAGCGACACGGCCGCTTTCCTGGCCGAGGGCACGGTCAAGTTGTTCCCGGCGAAGTTCTAGGGCGTAGCCCTGGCACGAAGCCCGTCCTCGGCCGCCCCCCCGGACCGAGGACGGGCTTCGTCGCGCCGCGGGCCCCCAGGGGCCCCGCCCAGGGCCAAGACCTCCGACCGGCCACCGCTTGTTCACCTTCTGTCCACTTGCGCGGGGTTTGCGCCCGGGGTAGAAGCGCGAGGCCATGCGTGAGGCCCTCCGGCCGACGATCCGCTCGCTGGTGCGCCTGCGCCGGCCGGGCCGGGCGCGCCGTGCGACCGACGTGCAGGACGGGCTGTCGGCGACCGACCCGCGGGAGCGGGATCGCCCGTCGCGGCTCGTCGACAGCGCGGTCTACGTGGACGGCGAACGGGTGGACTCGCCGGGCTCGCTGGCCGACACCTTCGCCAGCCTCCGGCAGCGCCCGGACGGGATGGCCTGGATCGGCCTGTACCGGCCTGAGGAGCACGAGCTCGGGTCGTTGGCCGACGAGTTCGAGCTGCACCCGCTGGCCGTCGAGGACGCGATCATCGCCCACCAGCGCCCGAAGATCGAGCGGTACGACGACACGCTCTTCGTCGTGCTCCGGCCCGCTCGGTACCTCGACGAGACCGAGGAGGTGGAGTTCGGGGAGGTGCACGTGGTCGTCGGCCCCCGGTTCGTCTTCACCGTGCGCCACAGTGAGGCGCCGGAGTTCGCCCCCGTCCGCCGCCGCCTGGAGAGCAAGCCGGAGCTGCTGCGGCTGGGCCCCGAAGCGGTGCTGTACGCCGTCCTCGACAAGGTGGTCGACGGCTACTACCCGGTCGTCGCCGGCCTCGGGCACGACATCGACGAGATCGAGGCCGAGGTGTTCAGCGGCGACCCCCGCGTATCCCGGCGCATCTACGACCTCTCCCGGGAGGTGTCCGACTTCCAGCGGGCGACCCGCCCCCTCATCGGGATGATCTCGGCGCTCACCGCCGGGTTCGAGAAGTACGAGGTCGACGAGGAGTTGCAGCTCTTCCTGCGCGACGTCGAGGACCACGTGACGCAGATCGTCGAGCGGGTGGACGAGTTCCGCGTGGCGCTGCGGGACATGCTCACCGTCAACGCCACCCTGGTGGCGCAGCAGCAGAACGAGGAGATGCGCCGCCTGACCGAGGCGAGCATCGTCCAGAACGAGGAAGTCAAGAAGATCTCGGCCTGGGCCGCCATCCTGTTCGCGCCGACGCTGATCGGGACCGTCTACGGCATGAACTTCGAGCACATGCCCGAGCTGGGATGGGCCAACGGCTACCCGTTCGCGCTGTTCCTGATGTCGGTGGTGTGCTTGACGCTCTACGCGGTGTTCAAGCGGCGGGGTTGGCTCTAGTGCCGCATCCATCCGCGGGCGGGCTCGGCTCCGTACCATTCCCGTGGTGGCGCATCCGCTCAACGACCTCAGCGACACGTCGCTGGTGCTGGCCATCGGCCGTTGGCGGGAGGATGCCTTGGCCGAGGCCTACCGGCGCCACGCCGGCGCCTCCTTCGCCCTGGCCCGCCGCCTGCTGAGCGAGCGGTCGATGGCCGAGGAGGTCGTGCAGGAGGTGTTCATCCGGCTCTGGCACCGGCCGGACCGCTTCGACCCCGAGCGGGGCACCCTGCGGGCGTATCTCCTGGCTCAGACGCACGGCCGGTCCGTGGACATGCTCCGGTCGGAGACGTCCCGCCGCCGCCGCGAGGAGCGCGACGCCCGGGAGACAGCCGAGAACCCCCACGACATCGAGCGGGAGGTGGTGGACATGGCTGTGGCGGAGCGCATGAAGGACGTGGTCGCCGAGCTGCCCCAGGACGAGCGCCGAGCGATCGAGCTGGCCTACTTCGGGGGCCACACGTACCGCCAGGTCGCCGTGCTGCTGGACACCCCCGAGGGGACGGTCAAGAGCCGGATCCGCTCGGGGTTGCGGCGCATGCGGAAGACGATGGTCGACGCAGGACTGGGGACATGGGCAGAGAGTTGAACCACGCCGAGGTCCGGGAGTTGCTCGGGGCCTACGCGCTCGATGCAGTCGACGGCGACGAGGCCCAGGCGGTCGACCGCCATCTCGACGACTGCCAGCCGTGCCGGGCCGAGGTGAAGGACCACCGGGAGGTGGCGGCCATGATGGCCGCCGGATGGTCGCCGGCGCCCGAGGGGGTGTGGGACCGCATCGCCGGAACGCTCGAGGAGTCGCCGCCGTCGATGGCCGTGAACATCGGGACCGTCCGCCAGGTGCGCGAGGAGCGCGAGGAGCGGGCGCGGGCGCGCCGCCGGCGCCTGGGCGGCCCGCTGCGGGCGGCGTTCGCCGTGGGCGTGGCCGCATCGGTGGCGCTGGTCGCCTTCCTCGGCGTGCAGGTGGTCGACACCAGCAACCAGGTGGACGACCTGTCCGCCCAACTGGCCGGGGGCGACGTGGGCCGGGCCGCGGCCGCCGCCGCCAAGCGGGCCGATGCCCGCTTGGTGGCCATGCGCTCGCCCGACGGGCAGCAGGCCGTCGACGCCGTGCTCCTGCCCGACGGGGCGGGCTACCTGGTCCGGTCGAACCTGCCCGAGCTGGCCTCGGCGAAGACGTACCAGCTGTGGGCGGTGGTGGGCAGCGAAACGATCTCGGTCGGCGTGCTTGGCCCCTCCTTGGCGCCGCTGGCGTTCCATGCCCCGCCCACCGCCTCGGCCCTCGCCATCACCGCCGAACAGGCGGGCGGCGTGGTGGCGTCGGTCGAGCAGCCGGCGGTGGTGGGCGTCGTCACCTAGCGTTCGGGCGTGCAGCCCCGGGACCGGTACGCCTTCGACTGCCGGGGCTGGGTGGTGTTCGAGGACGTGCTCTCGACCCGGGAGGTGGCCGAGCTGCGAGCGGCCATCGCCGCCCAGGGCCTGCCCCTTCCCGGCCCCGCCGTCGACCGGCAGCGGTTCGGTGAGCACGGCGACCTGCGGCGCTGGCACGCCGGCTTCCGGTCGCTGATCGACCACCCGGCGGTGGTCGACGCCCTCGGCGACCTCGTCGGCCCGTCCGCCCGGCTCGACCACTCCTACGGGATCATGATGCGCCCGGGCACGTCGGGACTGGGCCTGCACGGCCCCCAGCAGCCGTTCGACCCTTCCCAGTTCTACGCCTACCGGGGCGGGCGGATGTGGAACGGCATGGTGGCGTGCTCGTGGGCGCTGACCGACGCCCGTCCCGGCGACGGCGGGTTCGGCTGCATCTCCGGCAGCCACCGGGCCGAGGAGCCGCTCCCGGCCGGCGCCGAACAGCTGGTCGAGTCGGTGCCGGTGCGCGCCGGCTCGCTGCTGGTCTTCACCGAGGCGCTGTTCCACTGCACGATCCCGTGGGCCGGCGCCGAGGACCGGTGCAACGTGCTGTTCAAGTACTGCCCGGGGAACTCGGCGTGGGACAGCCGCCTACCCGTCCCCGGCGACGTGCTGCCGCTGCTGACGCCCCGCCAGCGCCTCCTCGCGGCGGCGCCGTCGGTCCACGGTCACCCGCCGCTGGCGCGCTGAAGCTCCCGCAAGGGCCGGTGGCCGATCAGCTTCACGCCCGCCCGGGCCGCGAGGGCGCCGAGGGCGCCGGGGCTGGTGACCACGTCCAGGTCGTCGACGTGGGCGCCCCACTCGGGCGTGAGGGACCGCAGCTCGCCGGTGTCGGCGGCGGGGTGCACCGAGACCTCGGTGACGCCCGGCTGGAGGTCGCCCAGCGCCCGCTCGAGCACCCGGCGGCTCCCGACGCGGGCGACGCGCAGGTAGCGGTCGGGGAACACCACGCCCTCCTCCTCGGCCAGCTTGCGGAACGGGAACCCGACGGTGCGCTCGGTGGAGGCGTCCCCCAGGCGGATCGGCAGGCGGAACTCGACCGCCAGCTCGAGGTAGACGTCGAAGAACTCCGGCCGTAGCTCCAGGGCGGCGAGGTGGGAGTCGAGGTGGCTGACGTCGAAGCCCCAGTAGATCGCCCGCTCCAACTGGGCCCGGCACTCGCGGCGCACCTCGTCGACGTCGGCGTGGTCCCACAGATCCTCGAGGGTGCGGGGGAAGCCGCCGTCGCCGTCGAGCAGGGACGGGGCCTGGGTGATCGGCCCCCAGCGGTACAAGTCGTGCTCGGCGTTGAGCGTGAGGTGGACGCCCACGTCCTCGCCCCGGTAGCGAGACGCCGCCTCCCGCCCCCACGGGCACGGCACCATGAGGCTCGCGCTGGTCGCCACCCCCTCCCGCAGCGCCTGGTAGACGCCGACGTTGGCGGCGTGGGACTTGCCCAGGTCGTCGCAGTTGACGATCAGCAGGCGGGCGTCGGGCGGGTACCCGAGCCGCTCGGCAAGCGCGGCCATAGGGGTGACGCTAGATCATGGGTGGCGCACTGCTCGGGGTCGCGAGGGCCGCGCGCCGGGCCGTGGTCAGAGGGTCCCGGCGCCGGCCGCCCGGCCTCCCTGTCGGCATTCCTCCGCTTCGATGGCGGCGATCTGGTCGACACGGGCGGCATGACGGCCGCCCTCGAAGCCGGCGCCGAGGAACACGTCGACGATGGCGAGGGCGAGGTCCTCGGCGAGGATGCGGCCGCCCAGGGAGAGGACGTTGGCGTCATTGTGCTGGCGGGCCAGGCGGGCGGTGAACTCGTCAAGGCACAGCGCGGCCCGCACCCCGTGGACCTTGTTGGCGGCGATGGCCTCGCCTTGGCCGCTGCCGCCGACCACGATGCCGGCGTCGACCCGGCCGCCGGCGACGGCCCGGCCGGCGGCGGCGCAGAGGGGCGGGTAGTCGACGGGCGCCTCGGAGTGCGTCCCGAGGTCGACCACGTCGTGCCCCAGCCTCGCGAGGCGGGAGGCCACGGCCCCCTTGAGCCGGTAGCCGGCATGGTCTGCCGCGACGGCGATCCGCACGGCTACAATCATCGCAGCCGAACGGAGGAGGCGGGACATGGGCGTGAAGCGGTTCGTCGCCGCGGCGGTGTGCGCAGTGGCGCTGGTGGTCGGCGATGTGGGGTCGGCGTTCGCCGCGGTCACGCCGCCGGCCGAGTGCTCCACCGAGGACTTCAACGGGGACCCGCGCCTGGGGCCGCGTGACCTGCCGACCCAGGGCTCGGTCGGCCTGGAGCTGCGCACCTACGACCGCCTGGCGGGCCTCACCCCCGAGCAGTTCATCGCCATCTGGTGGGACCCGACGCTGTTCGGCGGCGCCGGCGGGTGGCGCTTCCCGCCGTTCAACGGCTTCCTCCTCGACCCCAACGGCCAGCCCATCCACGCCGCCATGACGTTGCGGTCGGGCTTCCGGGTGGACCGGTTCGGGAGCGAGTTCGGCGCCTTCCTCGCGCCCGTGGGCTCGCAGTACGCCCAGCGGGCGCTGCCGCCCCAGAGCCTCGACAACGCGTCCACGCCGGCGGGCTGCAACTACAACCTCTACAAGGTGGCGCGGGACTTCCAGGTCGACGGCGGCCCCATCGCCCCCGCCTTCGGCCAGCCCGGCCGAGGCCTCCAGTTCATGCTCGACGGCGCGCTCGTCCCCGGCGCGCCGGCGCGGCTCAACGTCCGCTGGCTGATCGACAACGGCTTCCTCATCCGCTGCGTCCTGGTGGTGGCGCGCCCGTACGCGTGCTGAGCCGCTGCCGTAGGGTCGGCGGCCGTGGTGCGTCCTGAAAGCTGGACCAGACCAGCGGGCGGGAGTCCCGTCCGGGTAATCGCCGGAGAGCCCGGTAGCAGGCCCCGGTCCGTCGCTGAGAGGCGGCGGGATGAGCGGGGCGTCGAAAGCCTCTTCGGAGGGAGCAAGCACGCGGGCGGTTTTGTCAGGAGATCAGGAGGGCTTTCCGCGGCAATCCGGCTGCCTACAGGGGCGCTACAGGGGGCCTTACGAACGATCGCGGTTAAGAGACCGCATGGTTCCCGTCGTCGATGACGACATCCTTGACCCGGCAGGTCGGCGGCCACCGTCCGGCAGCCGCCCGCCCGTGCAGGGCAACGGCCGCCTCCTTGGACTCGCCCCGCAACTTCTCGCGGACGAGTAGGTCCCGCCGGCGCGCTGGAGGTCGGACGTGACGCGCCCTACCGGTTACCGGCCACCGGTCTTGACCAGGGAGCGAATCAGCGTACGCAGGGGGACCACGGCCCGCCCGAGGGCTCGCTTAAGGAAGAGGAACAGCAGTCTCGGAATCACAACCTTCCGCCGCGTCGGGATGACTTTCGAGCACAGGAGCATCCGCGCCGCCGCCAAGACCGTCGGAAAGCCAGACCACCAGGTAGTCCGAAGGTAGGCGAGCGACTCGTCCGGGTATCTGTCCGGGTGACGGGTGGCTGAGAGTTGCCGCACCAGCAGCACCTCGTCCACATAGCGCCATGGCCACGCCAGCGCCGCCTGGCACATGAGCACGCGGTCGGGACCCTGTACGCGCGGAAGGTAGCGGGCAGCCTGTTGCAGCTGAGGCGTCCGGTGCAGTCCGCAAATGTAGAGGTGGTAAGGCCTCCCGGCCGCAACGTGCCCTGCGAGTTCCCCGCAACTCATTCTGCCAGGGTCGGCTTCACCTTCCCACCGCACCACGTCCGTCGTTCCGTCGGGCTGCCGACGCAGCACGGCACACATGGCCGTGGCCGCGTCAAGGTGGCGTCTTAGCTCGGTCACCAAGCGATCGAGGAACGTGGGTTTCCACTCGTCGTCGGCAGCGGCCCACAGAAAGTACTCACCACGGGCCTCGCTCAAGACGAACAGGAAGTTTCCGATCGCACCCAAGTTCTCGTCTTGGCGGACCACTCGGATCCGCGTGTCTTGGCTTGCGTAGTGCGCGATGATGGCTGGCGTCGCATCGGTCGACGCGTTATCTGAGATGATCAGCTCGAAGTCGGAGAGCGTCTGGGCGAGAAGTGACCTGAGTGCCCGGTCCATGAAGGCTGCGCCATTGCGAACGGGCAGGCCGATGCTCACGGTGGGCGTCACCACTCCGTCATTTCACTGAACCCATATCGGCCAGGACACGTCACGATCCGACATGGTGAGCCTGCCCACGTCGGGCCACGGGATTGCGAGCGAGGGGTCGTCCCACCTCAAGCCGCGCGCGGCATGCGCGACGAACGGGGCCGAGATGTGGTACGTCACGTTGGTCCGCGCCTCAAGGCTTAGGAACCCGTGGGCGAGCCCTTCAGCTATGTAGATGCCTCGCCCGTTCTCGGGGCTCAGCTCAACGAGGACACTCCGGAGGTAGCTGGCCGATTGTCGACGGATATCCACGACGACATCCACGATCCGCCCTCGAGTGCAGTGGACCAACTTGGTTTCCGCATGCGGTGTCTCCTGATAGTGCATACCACGCAGCGTACCTGCGCGCTCGTTGTACGAGACGCTGGATTGTACAATAGTGAACTCTAGACCTCTGGCCTGGAATTCGTCGGTCGAATAGGTCCGGGCAAAGAAGCCCCTCTCGTCCTCGATCCGCTCGGGCTCGACGATGACGCACCCGTCGATGTCAGTGGGTCGGAAGTTCACATCACGCGAACGTCGGGAACGAGCGTGACGAACCGTCCGCCCCACTCTCCGATCCCTGCCATTTGGCTGCTGATCTCCTGACGAAGATTCCATGGCAGGATAACGACGTAGTCGGGCTGGGTCTCGAATATCCTGTCCGGTGGGTAGATCGGCAGCCGAGTTCCGGGCAAGAAACGGCCCTGCTTTTTGAGACTGCGATCGACCACGTATTGGATGTCACGGCGCGTGGCTCGGCAGGCGTTCAACAGGGTGTTGCCTTTCGCAGCGGCCCCGTAGGCGACCACCGCCCGTCCCGAGGCACGGCACTCAGCAAAAAACCCATTGGCACCCGCCACGCAGCGCTCGACCCGTTCACCGAAGCCGCTATAAGTGTTCAGGTGGTTGAGACCCGCCTCGCGCTCGAGGGCACGGAGAGCGTGAAGGCGGCTGGATTTAGGCCGCCCAGCCCTTCGGTCGGCCCAGATCCGCAGGCTCCCTCCATGAGTGGGGAGCTGCTCGACATCGAACACCGCCAAGCCATGACGCCGCAGGGCGCGCTCACCAGTGAGGAGCGAGAAGTACGAGAGGTGCTCGTCGTAGATAGTGTCGAACTGCACTTCGGCCATCAGGTGAAGCAGGTGTGGCACCTCGATCGATACGACACCTCCGGGCTTCAGTACTCCCGCCATGCCGGCGACGAAGTCGTCGAGGTCGGGCACGTGGGCGAGGACGTTGTTGGCGACCAGAAGGTCGGCCTGCATTCCTCGCTCGACGAGGTCCGTGGCGGCGTCCCGCCCGAAAAACCTGGTCTCAGTCGGCACCCCTGCGGCGCGTGCTATCTCCGCGATGTTGGCCGCCGGCTCGATACCAAGAACCGGCACCCCGGCTTCGACGAAATGACGGAGAAGGTACCCATCGTTGCTGGCCACCTCGATGACGAGGCTCGTCGGCCCTAGGGCGAACTCCAAGGCTGCTGCCTGGGTGAAGCGGCGGGCGTGGTCGACCCAGCTCTCGGAGTACGACGAGAAGTAGGCGTAGTCGGAGAAGAGCGCCTCGGGCGAGACCACAGACTCGACCTGGACGAGCAGGCAGTTGTCGCATACCCGAGGGTGAAGTGGATACCAGAGTTCGACTCCATCCAGGTCGGCGGTGTCCAAGTATGCGTTGGCAAGTGGCATCTCGCCGAGGTCGACGAATGTTGTGCCGACCGGTCTCGCGCAGATCCGGCAGGGAAACGCCGCTGTCACGAGGCCGCCCTAGCGCGGTACGCCTCGATCTGGCCGAGCGCCACCTTTCGGCAATCTGCCCCAGCGGCTTCCGCTCTCCACCACTCGACAGTCCAGGCCAGCGCAGTGTCCAAGTCGAGCACGGGCCTCCAGCCGAGAGCCGTGTGGGCCAAGCTTGCGTCCAGACAGAGCGAATCGGCCTCGTGTGGTTGCTCCTTGTCTTCGTCTGTCCACTCGCCGTCGCCCCAGAGGCCGAAGACGCGGCCGACAACTTGGACCACCGGGATCGCCTCGGCCGCGTCGGGCCCGAAATTCACGGCGTGAGGCGCCGCGTGCGGCGCAGCCGCGAGACGCTCAGCCAGCAGAAGGTATCCCCAGAGCGGCTCCAGGACGAATTGCCAGGGGCGAGTCGCTTGAGGATAGCGGAGGCGGAGCGGGGCACCTCCGGTGAGTGACCTCCGTATGTCCGGCACGAGCCGGCCATCGCCTCGATCGCCTCCGCCAATGACGTTCCCCGCACGTGCAGTCGCCAAGGCTGGTGAACCCGACAAGAAGAAGCTCTGTCGCCACGCTGCGGCGACGAGCTCCGCGCATGACTTTGAGTTGCTGTACGGATCGCTCCCTCCGAGGCGGTCGTCCTCGGTGAAAGCTCGACCGTTGCCGGGGTTCGCATAGACCTTGTCACTGGTGACGACTACGATCGCCTCCAGGGACGGAGCCGTCGCCGCTCCAGCCAGCACGTTAGCGGTCCCCAGTACGTTCACCGCGTAGGTGCCGACCGGATCGGCATATCCCCTCCGCACAAGGGCCTGTGCACCGAGGTGGAGGATGGTCTGAGGGTCGGTAGCTGCGATCACACGCGCAACGGCTTCGGCGTCGCGTAGATCAACGATGTGCGAACGGAGCGATTTCCACTCGCCGAAAGCGCCGAACGCGGCGTTCGGATCCTCCGGCTCCAAGGCCAGGCCTATGACGGCCGCGCCGGCATGCTCCAGCCACAGCGCCAGCCATGCACCCTTGAAGCCCGTGTGCCCAGTGATCAGCACTCGGCGGCCGGACCAGAAATCTGAATTCACGCGGAAGGCCTCGGGTGGGCATGCCCCGACCGACTCTCCGTCGACAGTCGCCCAGCCCGACACGAACGAACGGCACACGCCGCACGCGAAGCGGACCGCCACCGGCATTTCCACCTCTCTCGGTACTCTCTACGTCGCGCCATACACCGGCAGACACAATTGGCCAAGATTCCCCCCGATTCGAACAACCCGCAAGACAGTTGCCAGTCTAGCTTGGTCAACCCTCGCATTCGTCCCCTGCCCGCCGACGGCCCAGTGTTCCGTAGCCGGTCCAGTCCGCGGAACGCAGCCACGGCCGATAGGCTGCAATCTCCGCCAATGAGGCGAGAGGAGGTCATCAGAATCGATGAAGGTGGTCATCCTAGCTGGTGGACTCGGCAGCAGGCTAGCCGAAGAGACGCAGTTGAGACCGAAACCGATGACGGAAATCGGTGATCGTCCGATCCTGTGGCATATCATGAAACACTACTCCCATTACGGCTTTCACGAGTTCTTCGTCGCGCTCGGCTACAAGGGTGACCAGATCAAACGGTACTTTCTGGACTACTGCCACGCGAACGTGAGCCTTAGTGTAGACCTGCGTAGTGGCGGCGTTGCGGTCAAGGACACATGGATCGAAGATTGGGTAGTTCATTTGGTCGACACCGGGCTTCCGACGAATACGGGAGGCCGACTCAAGCGGCTGGAAGCTGAGCTGCGTAGCGAATCGTTTATGCTGACATACGGCGATGGCGTAAGCGACGTCGATTTAGGTGATCTGCTCAGGTTCCATCGCTCCCATGGCCGCCTGGGGACGGTGATGGCCGTTCGCCCGCCCGCACGATTCGGAGGACTTCTATTCGATGGCGACCTGGTGCGGGAGTTCACCGAGAAGCCTCAAATTGGTGAGGGATGGATCAACGGCGGGTTCTTGGTTTTGGAGCCGGGAGTGTTCGATTATCTTGTCGATGATGAGACCAGCTTGGAGGCGCACGCTCTTGAGAACCTGGCGTCCGATGGGCAACTGGCCGCATTCCGTCATGAGGGCTTTTGGCAATGTCTCGACACTCTCAGAGACCTCCGGTTGCTCCAAAGCCTCTGGGCCACCGGCAAGGCCCCGTGGCGAACATGGTGAGTCGGCTCAGCCCCCATCCGTTCGGAGGATGGAAACGAGCGCCCGGACAACAACCTCAACGTCGGCTTCGGTCAACCTCAGAGCAGATGGAAGATTTATCCCGGTCGGACTCAAGCGGTAGCTGACCTCGTTCGTCGACCGCGCCCTGCTAGCGCCGGGTAGATCCCGGTAAGCCGGGAGCGAACTGAGCGGATGAAAGAACGGCCGTGTGTCGATCCCACGCGCTGCGAACTCCTTGCCTAGCACCTCCTTGCTCGCGCCTCGCGAACCATTCACCAGCGCCGTGACCATCCAATGAACGAGTTCCGTATCGACGGGGGCGGGGTTCAGAGTGAGACCGCCATGGTCCTGGAGACGAGCCCGGTACCAAGCAAAGATGTCTCGTTTGCGCTGCACCAGCTCGTCGATTCGCTCTAGCTGGGCGAGGCCGAACGCTGCCTGGAGTTCGCTCATCTTATACTTGAACGCGACCTCGCCGTTAAAGAACGAAATGTCACCGGGCGATCGACCATGATCGCGCAGGACCAGCATCCGGCGATATAGGGCCTCGTCGTCGGTGACGACTATGCCGCCCTCGCCGGTGGTCAGCGTCTTCGATCCGTGAAAGCTGAATGTGGATGTGTGTCCGAACGAACCTGACCTTCGGCCCTTGTATTTCGAGCCGATGGCTTCGGCCGCGTCCTCGATCACGGCAATGCCGTGCTGGGAGGCCGTATCGAGTATGGGGTCCATATCGGGCAAGGAACCGTAAAGGTCGACGGGAATCACTGCCCGCGTGCGCGCCGTAATGTTCGACGCGAACGACGCTGGCGAGAGACACCACGTCGACGGATCGATATCGGCAAAAACGGGTGTTGCTCCCACGTAGGTAACAGGGGCTACACTCGCGATCCAGGTAACGTCAGGTACGATAACCTCGTCGCCTGGGCCGATGCCAAGGGCCAGCAGGCTGAGGTGGAGTGCCGACGTACATGATGGGAGGCAGATCGCGAACTGACGACCCACATAGCTAGAAAACTCCTGCTCGAAACGATCAGCATACCGGCCGGCACCCTCGTACCAACTGTTCGCGGCGGCGTCGGCCACAAGGGCGATCTCACGCCTCGTTACCCACGGACCCGCGACCGGTATCCTACCCTGGATCATCGTTCCGACCGGAGGCGGTTCAGGCCGTCCGTCGGTGGCCGCGACAGTGCGTCACAGTATCGCAAACGAGAGCTGCGGCGTGAAGGGGAACCGCTCTATACGCACGTTCCGGATTCCGATGGTCTCTAGGACGGCGAGAGTCTCCCCCGGCCATTGCGCCTGGTTTAGTTCATCAAAAGCGAGGATGGCACCCTTCGGCATCCGAGGCAGAAGCGTCTCGACTGCTACTTTCGTGGGCTCGTACATGTCGAAGTCCAGGTAGAGCATCGCTACCACAAGGTGTGGGTTGTCCTCGACGTACTTGGGGATCGTCTGGATGGCGTCGCCAACCACCAACTCGACACGCGGGATATGGCCGATAGGCCGGTTCAGATCGTAGAGCCGAATACATTCGTCGAGATCCTCTTGGGCGTTAACAGCTAACCCACCCTTGATCGCATAGTCGAGATTGTCACCGTGGTCCTTTTCATCGAGGCTCGAGAAGCCGGCGAACGAGTCGAACCCAACGATGCGGCGAGTGTGGTTGTAAGGCTCGTGTATGGCGCTGAACTGGCCCCAGGTCATCAGACCCGCGCCGAGGAAGACCCCACACTCCATGATGGATCCGTGAACTCCGAGGACTCGCTGGAAGAGCGTCTGCTTGGCAAGAAGCAGTGCGAGCGCTTGGCGAGGTACGTACTTCGAGAAGCTGCGCAGCTTCGCTAGGGTAGTCCCGAGACTTGCCGCAAAGTACGCCTCCATGCCCTCGGCGAAGGAGAGATCGTTGTCGGTCTGGTTCCTCGGGTCAAGCATCGACGGGGGCTCAGGCACCGGTCACCACCTGCGAGAGCCCGACATCGAGGTCGACCCTTGGCAGCCACCCGAGCGTCGCCTTGGCGCGCGAGCCGTCCATGGCGATGTTCGCCACGGGTGCGTCGATCCCGGCGTGGGTGATGGAACTCGCCGAATCGAGCAGGGCGACGATGGTCCTGGCTATGTCGGCGGTCGAAGTAAGCCTGCCAGTTCCCAGATGAAGGGTGTCGGCTACGTCCGACTCAACGGCGAGGACAATCGCTCTATGTAGGTCGTCGACGTGCATCAGATCGAGCATTGGAAAACCGTTCTGATAGCGGTGGGTGACGATCGGAGAATTGCGTGCGGCCTTCCCAGCAAAGTTCCTGATGAACCGGGGCTTGTCGCCGGCCGGACCATATACGGGGCTGCTGCGGAGCAGAACATACCGCAGGCCGACCGATTCGCGAGAGTGCTCCATGAGCGCCTCGCAGAGTGTCTTGGTGAGGCCGTACGTACCTCCCGGATGAGGAGCCAGCGACTCGTCCGCGAGAAGCCCAGGTGTGCGATAGCCCGAGAATACTTCCCAGCTGCTGAGGAACAGCAGGCGAGCGGCGTTACTGACGCAGACGTCGATCACATTCTTGAGCATCATAAGGGCTATACCCAAGGATTCATTAGTGGTGAGAACTCGTGGGTGGGCAAGATGCACGATCGTGTCGATGGCGGATTCACGCGCGATCAAGTCGAGCGCAATGGCGTCGCATGTGTAGTCCACGCTAGCCCGCGACGGCGAAATTACCTCGTGACGGTGCCTCAGCTTCGCCACCAAGCCAGAACCGACGAAGCCACCGCACCCGGTGACGAGGATGCGACGGCCACGGTTCGGCGACGCGACTGCCAATGCCGGCTCGCCGATCGCAGCCCGCACGACCGCCAGCATGTCGAGCTTGATGGCGGTCTCGCCGACACGGCTCACGACCTGACGCACCGCTCGCTGTAGTGGCATACTGCCGGACAGGGCGAGGACACCAGCGGCGAGGGCGTTGCTGCGAGAGATGCCGTAGTCGCAGCAGATAACTACGCGCCGGCCAACTTGCAGCATGCTCAGGGCCTCGTCGAGCTTGGCCCGAACCGCTTCCGGCCGGAAGCGGTTCGGGCCAAGCTCGACGAGGCCCTGAGCATGCTGCAAGTTGGCCGGCGCGT
>Ga0187892_10003998_pt1 | contig 25704 bp, 13 predicted proteins | sample MA1701073metaG_FD_139345 | JGI IMG/M metagenome (GOLD analysis project Ga0187892, IMG submission 139345) | Bio-ooze microbial communities from a basaltic lava cave in the Kipuka Kanohina Cave System on the Island of Hawaii, USA - MA170107-3 metaG ... | reverse complement strand
GCGGAGCCGCGGACCGCCGGAGCAGCCCTCGCCGCTCCTAGACGTCGCGGCTCACCCGCGCCAGCGGGCGGCTGCGAGGCCTGGCCGGAGGCCTTGCGCGCCAGCGCAAGGACCGGAGGCACGGAGGACACGGAGGTTCAAAGAGGAGTCGCAATGAAGTTCTTGCACTGCAACGCGTTTGTTCTTGGCACGGCGCTCTTGATTTCCGGCCAGGCGAAGGATGAGAAGAAGGAGGCGAAGCCTATCCTCCCGACGGTCCGCGTCCCCCGCATCAACGGGCCGATCCAGGTCGACGGAAAGCTCGATGAGGAAACGTGGGAAAGAGCGCCGAAGCTGGCTCTCAAGGCCGCCGACGGCGACGATCGGGCCGTCCGGCGCACCGAGGTGCGCCTCCTTCACGATGGCGCCCGGCTGTACGTGGCATTTCATTGCGAAGACCCGGACATCTGGACGGCGCACCAGGGGCGCGACTCGCAGATGTGGACTGAGGACGTCGTCGAGGTCTTCATCGACATCGACGACTCGGAGCCCGGCTACGTGGAGCTGGAGGTGAGCCCCCTCGGCGACCTCTTCGACGCGATCTTCTTCGAGCCGCGCAAGAAGGTGCTCATGGCGTGGAACCCCGAGATCCAGGTGGAGGTCTCCGCGGACGGAACCGTCAACCGGCGAGGGGACACGGATCGGTCGTGGACCGTCGAGATGGCGATCCCGGCCGCCGACCTGACCCCGGCGCCGGGCGTCGGCAGACCCGGAGCCGACATCCAGCCCGCCATCCCGTGGCGGATGAACTTCTACCGAAACGAGAAGTCGGACGAGCGGGAGAAAGGGGAGCTTCAGGCGTGGGCCGCGGTGCGCGGCGACTTCCACGCGACGGCGCTGTTCGGGCACGTCGTGTTCGAGTGAACGTTTTCGCCTCCGCATAGACCGCGGAGATTCCCTCGGTGAGGAGGATGGAGGTGGGGGTGGACGTCATTGCGTCTGCCGGAGTGGCTGCGGAAGTAGTTGCGGTAGCGGTTGCCGATCCGGGTGGTCCCCCCTCGTTGTCACGGCGTGGCAATTTCCCCTGCAGCGGGGGTGACGGCGCTTTACAGCCCTTGCCCCGCCGGCCGAATGGTTCTCCTTTAACCCTTGCCGTCCGCGGGTTCTTAGGAAAGCTGCGGTGCTCTGGCCACGGCTTTGCTCTGGAACCCGCGAAGGACTCCGCGCTTCCGGCGCACCCCGCGCCGAGCGCGGCCCCGCCGCGGGCTGGCCAAGCCTGTGGTCGAAAGTCGATGGAGCAACTGGAGGAAATGAATCTCATGCGAAACCTGCTGGTTCTGGCCATTCTCGGTCTCTCTGCGGGCCCGCTCCTCGCTGCCGCGGATCCGGCGATCAACGATGGGCCTCTCTCCTGTCGCTCCGACGAAGGGATCGTCCACCTTGAGTGGAACATCGTCTTTATCCGCGCGATCGCGGCGTGGGTGATCGACCGGGATGGGCAAGCGATCGCCAAACTGGAGCCCGAAGCGGCCGGATACACCGACCTCGAGGCAGGGGCGGGAACGCACGTTTACACGCTCAGCGCGGTGAGCCTCGAAGGAGACATTCAGCCCACAGGCCGGTGTGAGGTGAGGGTGCCCGACCGCGGGCTCCGCTGTCTTGTCGAGGGGCGCGAGGTGAAGCTCGCCTGGGGCCCGATCCTGATCGACGTCCTCATCGAGAAGTTCGTGATTCTGCGGAACGGCGACGTCGTGGCCACCGCGCCGTCGAACACGCTGACCTACACCGATACGGTCCCGACGGTCGGCAAGTATCTGTACGAGGTGATCGCCGTGACCGGACCCGACTCGCAGTTCACTCTGGGGGAGTGCGAAGTCTCCGTTCTCTGCTTCAACCTCACGTACAAGACCGACGGGCTGAAAGTCGGGCTTCACTGGGTCTACGACGTTCCGGAGCCGGCCGTGGTCGGCGGCCGCGTCTTTCTCATCGTTCGTAACGGCGAGTTCATCGCCAAGGTTCCCGGTGAAAACGCGGCGGAGTTCAGCTACGAGGACGAAGTCCCGGCCGCCGGGGAGTACACCTATGAGATTTGGGTCGAGTGGGAGCTGCTCGAAAGACCGACGATACTTTTCGCCGCCTGCATCATCCAGGTTCCGCAGCCTCCAGGAGGAGGACCGCAGGACCTGCGCTGTGCTTTCACCGGGCACCTGCCGGGGGGCGGGATGCACCCTGCCTTCGACGGGGTGATTCTCACCTGGGTCAACGGCGACGACTACGAGGCGATCCAGATCTCGCGCGATGGCGTGACCATCGCCACTCTCCCCGGCGGAGTCACCGGGGAGGCGCGGAGCTACCTCGACGCCAACGTGTCGCCGGGCCTTCACGCCTACTGCGTCACAGGGATCATCGGGAAGAAGCTCATCCCCCCGGCCTGCTGCAGGGTCGAGGTACCCGGCGGCGGCGTTCCGAGCCCGCGCAACTTGACCTGCACCCTCATTCGCGGTCCGATTCCGATCCCCGACCCTGTGGTCATCGAGGACAACACCATCGTTGGAGTCGTGATCGGCCCGGACGGCCAGCCGGTGAACGACGATTTCCCCGTGCCGATCCAGTACGTCCTCCTCCGCTGGGAGAACCCCGTCAACTACACGAAGATCATCATCACCCGCAACGGCATGGTCGTCGCGACGCTGCCGGGCACGGCAACAGCGTACCGCGACCAGATGGCGGGCGGCGGGAAGTTCGTCTACACGGTCGCCGGGGTCCAAGGTGGAGCGGTGAGCGAACCGGCCGTTTGCACCGTGGAGGCCCCTCCCGGCGTGGTCCCGCCGCCGCAGGACTTCTCCTGCACGGTCGATGACCTCGTCCTGAACCCGGATGATCCGGCTACCGGAGCGAACGGCGTCCCCGGCGACGTCATCATTGCGCCGATCAACATAGTGTTCCTCAAGTGGTGGAACCCGGTGGACTACAGCTCGCTCGTGATTCTCCGTGATGGAGCGGTCCTCGCGACGCTGCCCGGCGACGCGATGCTCCACCGCGACGTCAACCCGCCGTCCGGGACTCACACCTACGGCATCTTCGGCCGCCTCCGCGATGGCCGCGAAAGCAGGATCGTCGAGTGCGAAGTCATCGTCGGCAGACGGGTGCCGCCGGTCGCCGACCTCATCTGCGGGGTTCAGGAGAAGGCCAATCCGGATACCGTCGACCTCGCCTGGAGAAATCAGGCCGAGTATGACGGGATCCTCATCTCCCGGAACAACGTCCTCCTGGCCCGCTTGCCCGGCGGCTCCACTTCGTACCGCGACGCCGGGCTCGCCCCCGGCGTCTACATCTACGCCGTCGTCGCGACGATCGGGGGAAGGAGGAGCCCCGCCGTCACGTGCCAGGCGGTCATCGAAGGACCGCCGGCGCGGAACCTGCTCTACTTCTCGAGCGGGCTCAACATCGCTCCGGTGGGCGCCGACGGCGTGATCTTGCCCCCCCTCCCGGGAGAGCGGATCACCTGCCTGGCGAACAATTCGGAGCCGCTTCAGGGCTGGTCGTTCGGCGTCCAGAGCGACCCACAGTTCATCGTCCCGAAAAAGTACGACCTCGACGGCACGGTCACCGGAGCATTCAACGGCGGTGCCGGCCCGTCGTTCATTTCGGTCAATCTCGGAGAGAAGGGGTTGACCATGGGGGTCGTCGTCGACAACTCGGCGCCGTTCGAAACCCTGCCGCCCGGAGTCGGCCAGAAGCTGATCAACATCGAGTACGGCGCGGGGCCGAGCGGCGCATTCGGGGCCGTGTATCAGGTCCGTTACTCGGACAACCTCGGCGATCCACCCGTGCAGGTGCTTTTCGTCATCGACGGCTTTGAGAAGCGACCCGCGACGCTGCCGGGGCTGGTTTCGATCCCTGGAGTAAAGTTCCTGCGCGGCGACGTCGACGGGAACGGTTTGCTTGACATAACCGATGCCCAGGTCACCCTGAACTGGCTCTTCCTTGGCGGAGTAAGGCCCGGCTGCCTACCCGCGGCGGACGCCAACGACAGCCGCGAGGTCAACATCGCCGATCCGATCTTCGAGCTGAACTTCATGTTCAACGGTGGACAGCCTCCACCGCCGCCCTTCCCGGGGTGCGGCGAGGCCCCGCTTTACTTGCAGTGCAAGGACGCGGGCTCCTGCCAGTAGCAGGCGCCCCGAATCCACAAGAACCACACTCACCCGTGCGGCCCCGCCGTGTGTTGCGGCGGGGCCGTCACTGTTTTTTGCGCTCTGCCGCGCGGGCACTGAAGCCTGGTGATCTGAGGGGCGCTCGGTGTGCCGAGCGGGGATGACGCACTCCGTGGGAGAGGACCTCTTAGAAAACCGTCCGTCTGCATGAATTCCGTTCTAGGATCGGAGGTAGGGCCGTAAGTAACGCCGCTTCAGCAGGCGCCGCCGTCCACCGCGCGATTGAGAGGTCACTGAAGGGGGAGCGGCTTGCGCGCTGAGTGTTTCCGAAGCGTTCCCGCGGTTCCAAGTCCTCGGCCCCTCGATCGTGAGATTGAACTGCAGGCATGGTCCACACTATCATGCTGCCCGGACTGGCCCTGCCGCTCGGATTCTGTGGGGGCCAGCGGAGGCGAAGATGGGCAGCACTTTGAGGGCGGGAAGAAGACAGAACTCATCGGTGCAGCTTTGTCCGTCGCGATGGGTGCGACCCGACGGTAAGCGACGTCTCCTTCCCGTCAAGCGGTTCTGGGGTGAGATGGATCGAGTCGACTTGCTGATCGCAGCGGGACTGGTCCTGACGGCGTGCATCGGCCCGTCAAAGCCCGAGGAGGTTTTCCCGGCCCCAGTGGCACCTACGGGCCTCGAGGACCTTTCGCATGAGGATCTTGTCGACCGCCTGGTTGCGTACATGGGGGCTCGAACTGCGTGGGTTGATGCTCAAAACGGATGCGTTCGGCCTGGTTTTCGTGCCCGAGGGTGCAGTCGACTGGGATTCGGTGCGGCTTGTCTCCCGTGGCGTGGATTCGGAGTGACGCGTCAACTGGGCTGAGGACTTGCTTGAACTGAGCGGTAACGAATGAGGGAGGCCCAAAAAAGGCAAAGCATGTGCTCCGAGTCGCCGTAGGAGGGAGTCATGAAGCAGCAATACCAGATTCCGCCGGGATGTGACGAGACGCCCATCCCCCGCATGCTGGTTTTCATGCGCCTCTCCCCCGGACATCTCCTATCCGCCGCCCTCGCCGTCTCGTGTTGGCCGTCCTCCGTCCCGCGGGCCGACGATTGGCCTCAGTGGCGTGGCCCAAATCGCGATGGAGTGTGCGCTGAAACCGGCCTTCTCGAATCGTTCCCGGCCGAAGGACTCAAGGTCCGCTGGCGCGTCGCAGCCGGGTGGGGGTTTTCGAGCCCCGTTGTGGCCCAAGGGCGGGTCTACCTCGCCGATTCCGAAGTGGTGAAGCCTCAGGCAAGGGAGCACGTCCGCTGTTTTGATGCGGCAGCCGGCAAACCGCTCTGGACTCACGTCTACGACGTCGCCTACGAGGATTGGGCCTTCGACCCGGCGCAGGAAATCGGCCCCGTAGCGACGCCGATCGTCCAAGATGGCATGGTGTACACGGTGGGTAGGGTCGGCCACCTTTTCTGCCTCGATGCCTCCAAGGGAGAAGTGCGCTGGCAGAGGGATCTCGAGAAGGATTACAAGGTCAAGTTCGCCCCGGGCGCGCCGTCCCCTCTGATCGACGCCGACCTCCTCATCCTCTTCATCGGCGGGAACCCGGGCGCCGGTGTCGTCGCATTTGACAAGGACACCGGCAGGGAGGTCTGGAGGGCTCTCAATGAATCGTTGACCTTCAGCTCGCCGATCGTCATCGCTTCCGGTGGAAAGAAGCAACTGATCGTCTGGACGCAAGAATCAGTGACCTCGTTGGACCCGGCGGCGGGCAAGAACTACTGGGCCCAGCGGCTCGTCACCACCGCCGACTATGCCGTGTCCACGCCGGTCTTCCACAAGAACCAGTTGTTGGTCGGCGGCTTGATGTTCGCGCTGGAGCCGGATAGACCCGGCGCCAAGGTGCTCTGGCCCGCTTCGAAGGCTCCCGCGCGAAGGATCTTGAGCCATACATCGACGGCGCTCTTTCGGGGCGACCATCTCTTCTCCGCGCGATCGACGGGCGAGTTGATCTGCCTGGACGCGACAACCGGCGAACAGGTCTGGGAGTCGGCCAAGGTCACCGACCTGAAAAACGGGGCGAGCATCCACCTGACTCCCAACGGCGATTCGGTCTTGCTCTACACCGATAAGGGCGAGCTGATCCGCGCCCAGCTCACGGCTCAAGGCTTCAAGGAGCTCGGCCGCGCCGCCCTGCTGGAGCCGACCATGCCCTTTGGGGGGAGGAAGGTTGCCTGGGCTCCTCCGGCCTATGCCAACCGCCACATCTTTGCCCGGAGCGGCAAGGAACTCGTCTGCGCCTCCTTGGCCGAAAAGCCATGAAGGGCGAGCTGTAAAGGACAGGCTAGGGGAACAGGCGGCCGGCGCAGCCTCGCGAGGTTTTCCGGAACGTCGCTCCCCCCCCATTGATCCCGCCGGCCGGGACGATCAAGATATTCGCGCTCAGCCGAAGGCCCCGGTGCTGGCCTACCGGCCCCCGGGAGTCGCCTGCGCCGGGTTGAAGTTATCAGGCGATCAAGCCGAATCTTATAGGCGGCCCCCTGCCGGGTAGTTTTTCCGGCACGCGAGCGGGGCCGTCCATTCTTTGGCCGAAGCAGACTGGCGAGAAACGTGATCCAGAAATTCACCGTCGTACCCCGCGTCCCCGATCGGCTGCGTCCTCTGATGGCCATCGCCCACAACATCTGGTGGACGTGGAACTCGAACGCCATGGCCCTTTTCCGGCGCGTCGACATCGATGCTTGGGAAGAGACCAGGCACAACCCGGTGCTCATGATCGGAACCCTTCCACCGGAGCGGCTCCAGTCGCTGGCGGAAGACGATGCGTTCCTCGTCCACATGGACAGCGTCTACAAGGAGCTGCAGACCTACCTCGCCTACCCGACGTGGTATTCCAAGGTCTACGGCCAGCACATGGACCTCAAGATCGCCTACTTCTCGATGGAATTCGGCTTCCACGAGTGCCTCCCGCTCTACTCCGGCGGCCTCGGGGTCCTCTCCGGGGACCATATGAAGTCCGTGAGCGACCTTGGCCTCCCCGTCATCGGCGTGGGGCTCTGTTACCAGCAGGGTTACTACCGGCAGTTCCTCAACCTGGACGGCTGGCAGCAGGAACACTACCCGGAGAACGATTTCTACAACATGCCGATCAGCCTCATGCGGGACGCCGATGGGCACGAGGTCTCCGTGGAGGTCCAGCTCCCGGGCCGAAAGGTCCGGGTGAGGGTCTGGAGGCTTTCGATCGGGAGGAACCCGCTCTACCTCCTCGACACGAACCTCCCGGACAACGCCCCGAACGACCGGGAGATCACCGCCCGCCTCTACGGAGGCGACGTGGACATGCGCATCCGCCAGGAGATCGTCCTGGGGATCGGCGGCATCCGTGCGCTCGCCCGCCTCGGCATCCACCCGACCACCTGCCACATGAACGAGGGCCACGCCGCGTTCCTCGCCATGGAGCGGATCCGACAGCTCATGACGGAGCATCGGCTGGGGTTCAACGACGCCTGCGAGGCGGTGGCGGCCGGCAACGTCTTCACGACGCACACGCCGGTTCCCGCGGGCAACGATCGTTTTCCCGCCGACATGATGCGGAACTACTTCAAGGACTACTTTGGGGAGCTGCAGGTCCCCATGGAGACCTTCCTCGGAATGGGGAGGGTCGAACCTCGCGATGGCCACGAAGAGTTCTGCATGACGGTCCTGGCCCTGCGGCTCGCATCGCACTCGAACGGAGTCAGCCGGCTGCACGGCCGGATCTCCCGTCGGATGTGGAAGCGGATGTGGCCGGGCGTGCCCGAGAGGGAGATCCCCATCGCGTCGATCACGAACGGAGTGCACGGCCAGACCTGGCTCTCGGACGAGTTCGCCCGGCTCTACGAGCGATACCTCGGCCCGCGATGGCTCGAGGAGCCGCTCAACACGCGCATCTGGGAGCGGGTGGGGGAGATTCCCGACAGCGAGCTCTGGCGGGCCAAGGAGAGGCTGCGCGAGCGGCTCGTCTCCTTCGCTCGACACCGCCTGCGCACGCAGCTCCAGCGCTTCGGAAGCCACCGCGTGAAGCTGGCCGCCGTCGAGGAAGCCCTCGATCCCGAGATCCTCACGATCGGGTTCGCGCGCCGTTTCGCGACGTACAAGCGGGCGACCTTGCTCTTGACCGACATGCCGCGGCTCCGCCGCCTTCTTCTCGATCGCGAGCGGCCGGTGCAGCTCGTCTTCGCCGGCAAAGCCCACCCCAACGACCATCCCGCCAAGGAGCTGATCCGGCAGGTGGCGCACCTCCAACGCGACGAGGAGCTGAAGCACCGGATCGTTTTCCTCGAGGACTACGACCTCGAGATCGCCCGCTACATGGTTCAGGGCGTCGATGTCTGGCTCAACACGCCCCAGCGGCCGCTCGAGGCGAGCGGAACGAGCGGCATGAAGGGGCCGCTCAACGGCGTCCTCAATCTGAGCATCCTGGATGGCTGGTGGGTCGAAGGCTACCGCGGCGACAACGGATGGGCGATCGGCACCGGCGAGGAGTACACGGACCGCGACTACCAGAACCAGGTGGAAAGCGGCGCCCTCTACGAGATCCTCGAGCGCGAGGTCGTGCCGCTCTTCTATCTGCGCGGGCCCGACGCCCTGCCGCGGGAGTGGATCCGGCTGATGAAGGCCTCCATCCGCAGCATCGCTCCGGTCTTCAACACGAATCGGATGGTGGAGGAGTACGCCGAGCGGCTCTATCTGCCCGCCAGCCTCCAGTACAAGCTTCTCGCTCAGAAGGACTTCGAGATCGCACGATCGCTCGCCGCCTGGAAAGGCCGCGTCCAGGAGCGATGGCACGAAGTCCGGGTCCTCTCCGTCGAGTCGGACGCCAACCGCGAGCTGGAGATCGGAAGCGACCTCGAAGTGCGCGCGACGGTCCACCTGGGCGGCTTCGCGCCGGCGGAGGTGATCGTGGAGCTGCTCCACGGCCACCTCGACTCGGGCGGAGAGATCCTGTCGCAGGATGCCCTCCCGCTCGCCTTCCAGAGCTCCCAAGGCCCCGTTTCGACCTTCGTGGGGGCCATCCCGTGCCAGGAAGCGGGCCGCCACGGCTTCACCGTGCGCGTCCTCCCGCACCGCCGAGACCAGTCGCACAAGTTCGACACGGGCAAGGTCACGTGGTGGACCGGCGACGGCTCGCTCACAAGCGAGATGATCGCCGAGAAGGTCGTCGGCGTCGCGGACTGAGCCGCGACCTCGGCCTTACTTCGTTGCGGGCAGCTCCCGGACCTCGATCCTCCTGAACTTCACCGTCGTGCCGGGGTCGTGCCCCTGGAGGGCGAAGTGTCCCTTCGTGTAGGCCTTCTTCGGGTCCTTGTAGTCCACCGTCTTCTTCCCGTTGACGGTGATGGTGATGTGGTCGCCGTCCGCCATCACCTCTTGCTTGAACCACTCGTCCGGCTTGTGCGGCGCGACGTTCTCGACGAGCACCTCCTTCACATCACGGAGGTAGAGGCTCCCAGTGCGGATCGTGTCGTGGTGGGTAGCGTTGATCTGGGCCTCGTAGCCCCTGGGGAACCGCGGGCCGAATTCGGTGCGAAAGTACTGGCCGCTGTTTCCGCCGTCGTTGATCGAGGCCTCGACGCGGTACTCGAAGTTCTGGTAGTCGCCTCGCTCGCTGAAGAGGTGGCTCGCCGGCCCGCTGCCGACGAGGATCCCATCCTCCACCCTCCAGAGCGGAACGACCTTGCCGTCCTTGAGCTTCGCCTCGAAGGCGATCGTCTTGCCGTCCTTCTGCTTGGTGAGGACTTCCTCGATCGGCGCGCCGGGCTTCGGATGGATCTTCCATCCGGTCAGGTCCTTCCCGTTGAAGAGCTGAACCCAGCCCTTCTCGGCCCCTTTGGTGTCCTCACCGATGGCCGGCAACAGCGCGAACGCCGCGAACAGCACGATTGCGAGACCGAGAAGACTGCGATTCATGATTCGTTCCTCCTTGAAAGCCAACCGTGGGATCAGTGCAGGCGCGGCATTGTAGCAACGAACCAGGTCCAGGGGGGGAGGAATCAACCGCCAGAGAACGCAGAGTTCCGCAGAGGGGTGCAATCGATGCCTCTGCGATCCTCTGCGTCCTCTGTCGGTTAACGTCGTCCGTCCGTCATTTTCTCTCCACTCTGGACGGTGAGAGGAGCATGTAGATCGCCGGGAGGACGACCAGGGTCAGCATGGTGCTCGAGATCACGCCGCCGATCACGACTGTCGCGAGAGGGCGCTGGACCTCGGCCCCCATCCCCGTGCTGATCGCCATGGGGAGGAATCCGAGGCCCGCGACGAGCGCCGTCATGAGGACGGGCCTGAGCCGGCTGAGGGCCGCTTCCTCGACCGCCTCTTGAAGGCCCATGCCCGTCCGCAGGAGTTGCCGCACGCGCGACACGAGCACCATGTCCCCGAGGACCGATATCCCCGACAAGGCGATGAAGCCCACCGCGGCCGAGATCGAGAACGGCATGTCGCGCAGCCAGAGGGCCGCGATCCCGCCGACGGCCGCGAACGGCACGCCGGTGAAGATGCGCAGCGCATCGAGCGCGCGGCCGTACGTCAGGTGGAGGAGGGTGAAGATGAGTCCCAAGGCGAGCGGCACCACGAGGAGGAGCCGCGCCCGGGCACGCTCGAGCTGCTCGAACTGGCCTCCCCACTCCACGTGGTAACGCCCCGGCGGCATCTTCACCGCGGCGGCGACCCTCTCGCGGGCCTCGTCGATGAAGCTCCCGAGGTCCCGGCCGCGCACGTTGCACGTGATCGCGATCCTCCGCTGGCCCCACTCGCGCGTGATCGTCGAAGGGCCGTCCACCAGCTCGATGGCGGCGATGCGGGAGAGCCGGATGACCTCCCCGCCGGGGGCGGTCACCGGGATCCGGCCGACCGACTCCGGGTCGCTCCGGTAGCGCTCGGGAAGGCGCGCCGCGAGGGGAAAGCGCATCGCCCCTTCGATCATCTCGCCGATCGGCTTTCCGCCGATGGCCTCGATGAGGTCCATCATGTCGCCGATGCGGATCCCGTACCGGGCGATCTCCCCCGGAAGCGGCCGGATCTGGAGGACCGGCTGGCCGGTGATGGGCTCCGGGTTCATGTCGGTGCAGCCCGGAACGGCTCGCAAGACGGTCGCGATCTCCGCCGCCGTGGACTCCAGGACTTTCAGGTCGTCGCCGAAGAGCTTCACGGCCACATCGGCGCGGACACCGGAGACCATCTCCTCCATTCTCATCTCGATCGGCTGGCTGAAGGAGAGCCGCTGGCCGGGGATCTCGAGAAGGTTCTTTTCGATGAGCGCCGCCAGTTCGTCCTGGGTTTGCGCCTTCTTCCAGGATTCCCGCGGCCGGAACGTGACGAAGAGGTCCGACAGCTCGACCCCCATCGGGTCCGTGGCGACGTCGGCGCTGCCGATTCGGCTCCAGACGCGCTCCACCTCGTCGGGAAAGACCTCGAGGACCGCCCGCTCCATGAGCGTATTGAGGCGTACCGATTCGGCGAGGTCGGTTCCGGGGAGGCGGACGATGTTGATGGCGAGGGCGCCCTCCGAAAGCGTCGGCAGGAACTCCGAGCCGAGACCGCGCGCGAACATCGCCGCCGCGGCGAGGACGAGGAGCGCAAACGAGACGATGAGGTACCTCCGCCGGAGGGCGGCTCGCAGGACCGGGCGGTACGCCCAGCGCGAGAGGCGGACGAGCGCCGGCTCGCGCTCCTCGACCTTCCGGGGGAGGAAGAAGCTCGCGAGGACCGGCATGAGGGTGAAGGAGACGATGAGCGATCCGACGAGCGCGAAGACCACCGTGAGCGCCATCGGCCGGAACATCTTCCCTTCGATTCCTTCGAGGGTCAGGATCGGGAGGTAGACGAGGATCAGGATCAGCTCGCCGAAAAGAGTGGGCTTGCGGACCTCGACGGCCGCCTCGCGGATCGCATCGAGGCGGGCCTGTCCGGTGATGGCCGAACCCGTCGGACCCGAACCCGTTGGGCCAGCGCCGCCGCGGGCGATGTGTCTTACCGCGTTCTCGACGAGGATGAGCGAGCTGTCGACGATGAGGCCGAAGTCGATCGCTCCGAGGCTGAGGAGGCTCGCCGCGATGCCGAAGCGGAGCATGCCCGAGAAGGCGAAGAGCATAGAGAGCGGAATCGCGAGTGCGACGATGAGTCCGGCGCGGAGGCTTCCGAGGAACAAGAACAGCACCGCGACGACGAGGAGCCCGCCCTCGAAGAGGTTCCTCCGGACGGTCTCGATGACGTGGTCCACCAATTCGGTCCGATCGTAAACGGTCTCGACCTTCACGCCGGGGGGCAGGAGCGGCCGCACGCCGTCGAGCCGCTGCTTGAGGCGGCGGGTGACCTCGTTCGAATTCTCGCCCATGAGCATGAAGCCGAGCCCCAGGACCGTCTCGCCCTTCCCGCCGGCGGTCACCGCGCCGCGGCGCGTGACGTGGCCGATGGCGACCTCCGCAACGTCCTTCACTTGGATGGGAACGCCCCGCTCGGCGCGAATGACGATCGCGCGGATCTCATCGAGGCTCTTGACCCTCCCCAGCCCCTGGACGAGCACCATGTCGCCCGACTGGACGAGGTTCCCGCCGCCGGCATTGCGTTGGGTCCCGCGGACGGCCTCCAAGACTTCGCCGAACGTGAGACCGTGCCGGAGGAGGCGGGCCGGGTCGAGGAGGATCTGATACTCCTTCTCGTAGCCGCCCCAGGCGTTGATCTCCGCCACGCCGGAGACCGGCAGGAGGAACGGCTTCACGACCCAATCGTGCACCGTGTGCAGGTCCATGAGCCGATCCGGCTCCCCCGAGATGATGAAGTGCAAGACCTCCCCCAGACCGGTGGCGACAGGCCCCATCTCAGGCCGCGGGAGCCCTTCGGGCAGTTCGAGCGAATTGAGCCGCTCGAGGATGAGCTGGCGGGCAAAATAGATGTCGGTTCCGTCCTCGAACGTTGCGACGACCTGGGAAAGCCCGAACTTGGAGACCGAGCGCAGCTCCAGGAGACCCTTGAGGCCGCTGATGGCTTGCTCGACGGGAAAGGTGAGCTGGTTCTCTATCTCCTCCGGCGAAAGCGCAGGCGCTACTGCGTTGATCTGCACCTGGACCGGCGTCGTGTCCGGGAAGGCGTCGATATTGAGGCGCGTGAGCGAGTACGCCCCCAGGGCCGCGAGGCAGACCGAGCCGACGATGACGACGAACCGGTTCCGGAGCGACCAGGCGATTATCCAGTTCATGCGGCCACTCAGAAATCGCAGCAGCCCGCGCCGAGCCGGCTCCGCAAGATCTCGGACTTGAGGACGTGACTGCCCGCGGTGGCGATGGTCTCGCCGGCTTTGAGTCCATCGGCGACCTGTGTGAAGCCGCCCGCCTTCCAGCCGAGGCGCACCCGCCGCGGGCGAAAGAGGGTCGGAGCTTCGCGGACGAATACGATGAAACAGCATCCCTCCCAGTGGACGGCGCCATCCGGGACCGCCACCGCGCCCGGCGAGGACTCGACGGTCATCCGCGCGGTGCCAAAACTGTGGACACGGAGGTTCCCCGAGGGGTTTTCGATCTCGGCGGCCGCCGGCAGCCGGCGGGTCCTCTCGTCGAGAGCGGTCGAGATCCAGTGGATGCGGCCCTGCGCCGATTCCAGGCCTCCCCCCTCGGGGCGGAAGACGACTTCCTGGCCGATGGCGAGGGCCGCCACGTCCTCGAGGGGCACATCGAGCCGGAGCCAGAGCCGCGAGACATCTGCGACCGTGATGAGCGGCCGCGAGGGCTCGACCGCCTCTCCCTCGACGATCGACCGCTCGGCGATGACGCCATCGAGCGGCGCAAGGAGCGGGATGAGCCCCGCGGGGGCTGGTTCGGCCGCCAAGGACGCCGCGAGAGTCCCCGGAATGCCGAGCGTGCGCACGATGGACTCCACCTCCGCCTCGCCGCGCCGTTCGATCTCCTCCGCGCCGGCGAGGCCGAGGTTCGAGAGGAGCGTGATGGCGGCCTGGAGGCGAAGCCGGGCCTCGCGGAGCGACGCTTCGGCTTCATCCAGCTCGCCTCGGGTTCGAAAGCCGGTCTGGGCCGAGCCGCGGTAGCGCTCGAGCACGGTTGCGCGCGCCTTGACCGCCGCGAGAGCCTGGAGCAGCTCCGCCTTCTGCCGGCCCGCCTCCGGAGATTCGACGAGGAGGAGGATCTCGCCGCGCTTGACGGCCTGTCCGGGGACGCAGAGGACCCGCCAGGCGACGCCCGAAGCCCGCGATGAGACCCGTGCGAATTTCGAGGGGGCGTACTCGATCTCCCCCTGCGTCGCGATGGCCCGGCTCATGGGCCTCTCCGCGGCGGCTTCGACCTCGATTCCGGAGCGGACGACGGCCTCCGGGGCGATGAATTGGACCAGGAGCCGCTCGATCTCGCACTTCGCGGTGTTCTTCGCCATGCTCTTCTTCGCGGCGCTATTCCCCGTTGGGCGATCGGCGGCGAGGCTCACCTCGACTTCCGAGCGCGCCGGCGCGCTGGATGTCGGAGCGGGATCGTCCGGCGATTTGCCAAGCGCGCTCGCCAGCTCTGGATTGCAGAGAACGCACTTCGACTCCGGCACCCCGTGCTCGGCGCACCAGTCGTTCGGGTCGTGCGCGGCCCCGCCGGGGCCCGAGGAGCCCGATGGCGTCCCGCTCCTCGGAATCTTCCACCCATGAGTGTGACCCCAGAAGGCGAGCCCCCCCAGGGCCGCCAGCGCGATGATTCCGGGGAGACTTCGTCTCACCCAGGCCAGTTTTGCGGTGCGTTGGTTCGTCATGGGCGACTCCTTTCCGAGGGGCGGTTTTCGATGGTGGGGGGATCGATGGGACCTCCGGTGGCGCTTTCGAGCTCGATGGCGGCGCGCTCGTGCCTCGTGAGGGCTTCGATGAATTCTCGCTCGGCGGCGATCTCCCGCCGGCGCGCCGCGAGGAACTCGATGAGGCTCGCTTCGCGCTCCTCGAGCGCCCGCTCGAGGATCTGCCGGCTGCGCACGAGGAGCGGCATCGTCTCGCGCTCGAAGGCCTCGACCTCCTCTCGGGAGGACCGCAGCGCCTCGCGGGCCGAGTACGCCTCCGCCCTCAGCTTGTGGAGGAGCGCCACGAACTCGCGGCGCGCCGCTTCGCGGGAGCTTTCCTTCCGGGCGATCTCCGCCTGGTTTCGATCGAAGAGCGGGATCACCTGGGACACGGCGAATCCGGCGCTCCAGTGCCCCTCCTCGCGCTCGGCCGCAGCCCCTAACCTCGGGAACGGGAGCTGGCCGCGGACCGCGGCCCTCAACTCTTCCTCGGCGTGGCGGTAGGCGATCTCGGCGGCGCGCAGCTCCGGGCGGCCGGCGAGGAGTCTCCGGTCGATCTCAGCGTCGGGGAGGCTCCGATGCAGGTCGAAAACTATGGGCTTCTCCTCATCTTGAAGCTTCAAGGGGAAGCCCGGAGGGAGGCCGAGGGCCTCGATGAGCGCTCGGCGGGCGGACTCTAGCTCCGTTCGGACGGTTCTCTCCTGGCGGCGGACCTCCGCCAGCTCCAGCTCGGCCGCAAGGTGGTCCAGCTCGCGCGCGTCCCCCTTCTCCCTGCGATCGCGGAGGAGATCGCGGGCTCGTCCTCGCACCGCCGCGTCCCTCTCGATGAACCTCAGGATCTCCCTTCGGCCGAGCACCTCGAGCCTCCGGAGCCTCGCCTCCTTCGCCACGCGCCACTCGGCCGCGAGCGTCTCGGCATCGAACTCCTCGACGCCGAGACGGGCCGCTTTGCGCCGCGCGGCCCGCTCGCGGGGCTTGAGGAGCTGCCAGAGGAGGTCCGTATCGACCTCGACGCCTGAGGGGCCGCTCAGCGGGAAGCGCAGCGCGAAGCCGACCTCGGGATTGGGCCAGAGGCCGGCCTGGATGAGGGCCGCCTCGGATTCTCCACGGCGTGCGCGTGCGGCCCGCAGGGCGGGATTCAGGGTGAGCGCGACGGCGACGACCTCGGTTCCATCGAGGCCGTCGGAGGGATCGAACGGTCCCGCGGCAGACGGCTCCCTTTCGCCCGGCCTCCACCTCTCGACGGTGAAGCCGGAGAGGCCCCGGCGTCCCAGCGCGGCCAGTTCTTCCGACGGGACGAGCGGGCGTGCTTCGTACGAAGCACAGCCGCACAAGACGGCGATCGATGCGGCGAGGGCCGCTCGAACGGCCCGCCCGTTTTCGTGGGGCATGGTTCCTCCGGTTCAGACGATGCTTGGAAGAGGCGAGCTGCGGGCGTGGCGACGCGCCCGCGGGCCGCCGGAGAGAGAGCGAGAGCCGCTCTCAGAGTCGGAGAAAGGTCGTCTTGAGGCGGGCGAGCGTCCCCGAGCGGCCATCGGGGGCGAACTGCAACGCGATCAACCGCCTCGCGAAGAGTTCCGTGCCTTCGCAGAGCCCCATCGGCCCTACCAGCGGAGAAAGATCGGCGCCGCCGGTCGGATCGTTCCCTCGGACGGAACGAGATTCGAGGCTTATCGGCCCGCACTTCACGAGCGTGAAATCCCGGCAGCAGCCTCCCGCACCCGCACCGGCGCACTCGGCGGGGGTGACCGCACGCCCTTCCTCCTCCGCAGCGCAGCCGTCTTCGCCGCACCCCTCTCGACAGGCGGTGTCCTCGCGACAACAAAGGCGGGCGGAGGTCTCGACCGCTACGTGTCCGTCCCCGTGAAGGCAGAGGACCAGGTCTCCCCGCGCTGCGGCGGCGAAAGCCTGAGTGAGAAGGAGAAAGGCTGTCAGTCTCGGAGACATCTTCTTACAGAGAATACCATGGCGGCGCCGAGCGCCCGGTTCCTATAATTTCTTCCGCCCCCTCGGTACGGAAGGCGAAAGTAGTGTCCTCCCGGCCTCTGGGGAAATCAAGGAGGGTGTCATCCATGCGCTCAAAATCGACCTTCTCGCTCGCCGCTGGCCTGCTGACGATCTCGCCGTTCATCCTGTTCGCCGCACCGGCCGCCGCCGCTTCCATCGCGGGAGTCTGGACGGCGCAGTTCGAGCTGGGCGACCAGAGCACCGACTACGACCTCGACTTGAAGCAAGAAGGGGAAAAGGTGACGGGCGACATGGTCAGTCCGCGGAGCCAGAACCACTACCCGGTCTCCAAGGGCGGTTTCAAGGACTCGACGCTCACGCTGGACATCCCCCGCAACTTCGGGGGACAGGACGTCGTGCTCCACATCGTCGCGAAGCTGGAGAAGGACGGCCGCCTCGTCGGCACGGTCGGCATCGAAGGTCTCGGCGAGGGGAAGTTCGAAGCGAAGCTGAAGTCGCCGGCCAAGCCCGCGGCGCCCCCGCCGGCCAAGCGCGGGCTCAAGGGTCGATGGAAGACCGTCACGCAGATCGGAGACCGAGAGCTGGCCGGCAACCTCGAGGTTACCGAGCGCGAGGGCAAACTCCACGGAGTTTCGACCAGCGAGCGCGGGAGCCTCGAGCTCAAGTCCGTGGCTCTCGGGGATGAGGGCAAGGTCGTCATGACGCTCGAGATCAACGGCCGCGAGTTCAAGATCCTCGCGGCCTTCGACGGCGCGGACCGGCTCAAGGGCAACTGGGAGGCCTCCGACGATCATACCGTCTCGGGCTCGTGGAACGCCGAGCGCGAAGCGGCGGCTCCGGCCGCGGCGACCGCTGCCGCTGCGGCCAAGGCCGCCGTGGAGCCTGCGGGCCCCCTCGCCGGCCGTCTCGGGTGCACGACGACGCTTCCCGAAGGGCGCCGGATCGGCTTCCAGCTCTTCCTCAAGGCCTCCGGAGAGAAACTGACCGGCCACATGATCGCCCACGAGGGGCGGCGCTTCGACATCCAGCCCGGGACCTTCAAGGAAGGAAACCTCGCCTTCGAGGTGGACGTGACCGGCAGCGACGGCCAGAGCCGCCACTTGAAATTCACCGGCACCGTGGGGGCCAAGGGGAACGTCAAGGGAAGCTGGAGCGGCGGCGATGTCTCCGGCGACTGGACCGGCAGCCCGGCGGTGGAGCTGTAACTCTGCAAGGTTGATAAAGGCCCCGCGCTCGGTCTAATGTGCCGTTCCTTTTCGAAGGAGGCATATGGACCGGAGACCTCTCCGTCTGGCTTTGTCGGTCGCACGGGCGGCATTCGTCCTGTTCGCTCTGAGCGGGTGCTGCATCGATGAGCGCATCTTCCACGGCGCGCCGCCGGCTACGAAGGCCATCGGGATGATGGACAACTACCCGTCCCTCGATCCTGCCAGGCCGTCGCCCCCGCCTGGGTTCTTCGTCCGTTCTGCGACGTCTCTCGCCCGCTATGGGGATACGATCCCGATCCCGGAAACCCTGCCCCGCGTCCTGTACGAGGGAGAGCTGGTCGTCGTCATCGGCCAGCAGGCAACGAAGCTGACCCCGGAGCTGGCGAAGCGCTGCATCCTCGGCTTCACGTGCGGCATGGATGGCTCGCCTTCTTGGTGAAGAAAGAATGACTTCCCACCCGGACCCGGATCAGAAGTCTCCCGCTGTCGCCGGTACGGTTTCGACCGGCGCAGGCACCTGGGGGCCCCCGCCCTTCGCGACGGCTGCCGCGGAGGACATCCACCGGCTCGCCGCCGCCGAGCATCCCTATGCGTTTTCGGTCCTCGGTCCCCACCGGGTGCGTAAAGATCGCCGGGACCGCCTCGCGATCCGGGTTCTCCTTCCCGGGGCGCAGTCGGTCATCGTGCTGCCGGCCGATGGCGGGGGATCCCTCGAAGCACCCGTCGTACATCCTGTAGGCTTCTTCGAGGCCCTCGTCGATCCCGAGGCGCGTTGGGAACGTTACCGCCTGCGGATCCGGCTGCCGGGCGGGCACGAGTGGGAATGCGAGGACCCGTATCGCTTCCCGCGCGTACTTTCCGATTACGACCTTCACCTTCTGGGCGAAGGGAATCACCTCCGCAGCTTTGAGCGGCTGGGAGCCCACGTCACCTCCCTCGAAGGAGTGCGGGGGGTACACTTCGCCGTCTGGGCGCCGAACGCCTTGCGGGTCAGCGTCGTGGGGCAGTTCAACTCCTGGGACGGCCGCCGCCATCCGATGCGGAGCCTGGGCGGGACGGGGATCTGGGAGATCTTCATCCCGGGGCTTGCGGAAGGCGATACCTACAAATTCGAGATCCGGCCCCGAACTGGCGGTTTCCCCACCCTCAAGGCCGATCCGTACGCCTTCCGGTCGGAACTGCGGCCGGGGACGGCTTCCATCGTCCACCATCTCGATGGCTACCGCTGGGGAGACGCCGAATGGTTGGCCGGGCGCGGCCGCCGCAACGCGTTGGAAGCGCCGATCGCGATGTACGAGGTCCACCTCGGCTCGTGGATGCGAGGCGATGGCAACCGATTCCTGAGCTACCGCGAGGTGGCGCCGCGACTCGCCCGCTACTGCCAGGAAATGGGGTTCACTCACGTCGAACTCCTGCCGGTGCAGGAGCACCCGCTCGATGCCTCCTGGGGGTATCAACCTCTCGGGTATTTCGCCCCCACGAGCCGTTTTGGGTCGCCGGAGGACTTCATGTTCTTCGTCGACCACCTCCATCAGGCGGGGCTGGGGGTCGTCCTCGATTGGGTCCCCGCCCACTTCCCTCGCGACGACCACGGACTCCGCGTCTTCGACGGCACCGCCATCTACGAGCACGCCGACCCGCGGGAAGGCGAGCACCGCGACTGGGGGACGCTTATTTTCAATTACGGGCGCAACGAGGTGGGCAACTTCCTTCTCGGGAACGCGCTCTTCTGGCTCGAGAAGTATCACCTCGATGGCCTCCGCGTCGACGCCGTGGCCTCGATGCTCTACCGGGATTACTCCCGCCGGCCGGGGGACTGGATCCCGAACCGCTACGGGGGCAACGAGAACCTCGAAGCGATCGCCTTTCTCAAGCGCCTCAACGAAATTTGCCACGCCCAGCAGCCGGGGGTCCTGACGATCGCCGAAGAATCGACGGCGTGGACCGGCGTGTCGCGGCCGACGTACCTCGGGGGGCTCGGCTTCAGCTTGAAGTGGAACATGGGCTGGATGAACGACACTCTGGCCTACTTCTCGAAGGATCCGGTGCACCGGAAGTACCACCACTCGAACCTCACCTTCAGCCTGCTCTACGCATTCTCGGAGAATTTCGTTTTGCCGCTCTCGCACGATGAGGTCGTCCACGGCAAACGATCGCTCCTTGACAGGATGCCGGGGGATACGTGGCAAAAATTCGCGGGGCTGCGGTCGCTCCTGACGTTTCAGATGGCGCACCCCGGCAAGAAGCTCATCTTTCAAGGGGGGGAGTTCGGGATGGGCCAGGAGTGGAACTTCGATGCCAGCATCGATTGGCACCTCCTCGATTACCACTGGCATGCGGGTGTGCAGCGGATGATGCGGGACATCCTGCGCCTCTACCGCGAGGAGCGGGCTCTTCACGAAGTGGACTTCGAATGGACGGGCTTCGAATGGGTCGACTTCCACGATGCCGAGGCGAGCACGCTCTCCTTCATCCGCCGGGCGCGAGACCCTTCCGATTGGGTCGTCGTCGCCTGCAATTTCACGCCCGTTCCCCGCTTCGGCTACGTTCTCGGCGTGGGCGAGGGCGGACATTATCGCGAGCTGTTCAACAGCGATTCTCGCTACTACGGCGGGAGCGACCAAGGGAACGGGGCCGGGGCGACGGCCCGCGCCGTTCCATCCCACGGCCGGGCGTGGTCCCTGGCCCTCACCCTCCCTCCTCTGGCGATCGTGATCCTCAAGAAGGAATAGGGTCCTTCGAGAGATCCAACCGATAGCCCAATCGTGAGATGGCGCGGGCCACGGCGCCCGAATCTTCGACCACCGAGCCTCGTTTGCCGCTTACCGGCCACTGGGCTATATTTCATTCGAACGACCATTCCATCCTTGAATTCAAGAGAGAGATTTCCGTGAACGACCACGCATCGCGAGACTCGGGTTCCGCCTCCGGTTCGCCGACACCCACCGGTTCTTCCCGCCACCATTCCACTCGCAGGCCGCGCTACGAGCCGCCGGTCCTGGTCATCACTCCGAAGGCCGAAGCGGAGGCTCCGGCGAGCAGGGATGGGGGGACGAAGAGGCGCCGCACGCCGGACACGGTCACCCGGAACCTCTCGGCGATGGTGGAGGACCTCCTCAAGAAGGTCCGCGAAGGGGAAGAGAAGCTGAAGGAAAAAGAGGCCGCGGTCGTCAGCCTCCAGGAGCAGACGGTCGCCATGGCCCAGCGACTGCTTGAATCGGGCCGGGGCGCCGCCGCAGAGGGCTGCGAATCGGATGAGGCCGCCCAGGACCGCCTTTCGATTACGGCCCTCGACTTCTTTGGTCTATCCGCTCCGCACCGCGACAATAGCGGCGACACCACGGGGCCGATCCCCGTTCCACCTCACCACCCGGCTCCCGTCCAGCGGCCCTCGCGCAGCGCCTCTGTAGGCGCCGGATCGAACGCCTCGCACGGTCACAAGGCGGGCCGCTCGAGCGCCGGCGTGCATGTATGCCCCGCATGCGCCCAGAAGCTCCGCAAGGCGAAGTGCGGGAAAGCGCTCGCCCTCGTCTGCTTGAATTGCCACGGCCTCTTTCTGGAGATCCGGGCCCTTCAGGAGCTGAAGGATCCCGCCATCTGGCGGCGCTTCGTCGACCAGTTCCTCGGCACGGCTGTCCGCGCCGATCAACCGAAGTCCTCGCAAACCGCATCCGGAGGGCGTAGAAGCGCTCCGGGCTCCTCCCGGGTCGGCCTGAAGGACAGCGCCCGCTAAGAAGACCTCCCCTCCCTCGCCGATCGCCGCAACCTTTCCTCTTGATCGCGGGAAGGGCTCCCATCATAATTCAACCCGTTTTTAGGGTCGTCTCTTACAACGCTCTCCAGTCCTCGCGCAGCATATCTCAATCCCGTCGCGGGGGATTGCTGAGGTTGTTGGGTGTGTTTTCTACGAGGTTTGGTCGCCAAAAGGAGGGTTTCGGCGATGGAACAGGTCATGAATCGCTTGAGCGGAGGGTTGGTTGCGCTGCGCCTTGTTCTTGTGGCGGTGGTTTTTGCAGCAGGGAACGTTTCGCTGGCCGCGGATGTGAACCTCGCCGAGATCGTCGGCGGGGGAGACGGGACAGGAAACCCGGCGCCGGACCCCGCAAACATCGGCATCAGCGCCGCCGACGGGACCTTCCAGCAGGCCCACCAGAACGGGAACATTGGACCCGGCGTCCCCAATCCCGTAGTCGTCGATGATGTGGTGTCCCCGTACATCCAAGCGGTGTTCATCATGGACACCCCTTCGATCGACGTCACAGGGACGGGGATCATCTACGACTTCCCGGCCGGCGATCAGAACGGTGGCACTTGGAACCACATCCTGATCAACAATACCCACGACGTCGACAAGGGGCTGGGAGACTTCTTTATGGGCGGCGTCGCCTACCCCGGCGGGATTGGGATCCACGCCTCGGCGGGAATCGCTTTCGATCTCGATGCGATCCGCGCCAACCAGCCGGCCGCAACGCTCAATTACTTCTCGGCCCACATCGGCATCGACCGGTGCGCCGGCAACATCCGCAACCATGTCCTGCTTTTCAGCGAGGGCGAGCTTCTGGACAGCTTCAGCGCCGTCGCGACGGGCAACCAGGCCCAACCGGTCCAGATGTTCGTTCCAGAGGAAGCGAAGTTCCTCGTCCTTGCGACCGGCGCGAACGGCGATGGGATCGGCTGCGACCACGGCTGCTTCGCCGAGGCCAAGCTGTCCAAGGCGCCGAAAGTCGTCCTGACCCGGGATCTCCCGGCCGCCTACTCCGCCGGCCAGGCGATCGAGGTCTCGATCGGCGTCGACGTCGTGGAGCCCACGACGACGCTGGAGGTACGCGAGGTAGCCCCCGTGGGGTTCGTCCCCACGGCTCCTAACGACGGCGGGACCATCGAGCAGAACAGTCCGTCGCCGGGACGCCAGACGGTCGTCTGGAAATTCACCGGCGGCGTGTCCAGCCGGAACCTCACGTACACCCTAACGCTTCCGAACCCCTACCCCAACAGCTCGTTCACCAAGAGCACCGCGACGGCCGATGGGGAAACGCTTTTCATCCTGGGCGACCGAGCCTTCATCGGTGGGCCCCTCGCAAACATTCCGGAGGCGCTGTTCGTCACCCTCGCGCAGCCGTGGGGGAACAGCCCCGGGTTTGCCAACTTGCGGAGGGATCTCTTGACGGACGGGGATGCCGAGAGCGAGCTGACGATCGCTCCGGCTGCGGGGGATTCGATCTCCCCCGACTTCAACGGCGCTTCCGCCAGTTCGGGCCCCGGGAACGCGAGCGCGACGGCGCTCATCTGGACCCGGATCGCGGTGGGGGCCGGCTGGTTCGAGCTCAATACCTGCGACAACTGCATGTCGTACCTTGCCTTTTACGTCGAGTTCGACAACCCGGTGAGGGTCGCCATCGGCTCCGCGAGCGACGACAGCGAGCACATCCTCGTCGACGGCGTCGAGCGCTGGATCCACAACATCGGCCGCGGGGCCGGGACGGCGAATCCACAAGACCACTCGCCGGTTTTCGACCTTGCTGCGGGGAAGCATCTTGTCTTTCAGAAGGTCTACGAGGGTGGTGGCGGGTTCAATGCTTCGATCCGCTTCGAAGACGAGGACCTGAATCCGATGATCGTGAAATCGAGCCTCGATCCCACGGGCTATCCGGTCGGGACGGCGTTCGTCTCGCGCTCCATCGCCCGGACCCTGAGCGTGGGAGAGAGCGGCAAGGTCACGCTCAAGCTGCGCGTCAAGGCGGCGACGAGCGATGCCGCGATCGAGGAGAACGTACCGGCCGGGTTCGCGATCTCGAACGTGTCGCCCGGCGGAGTGGCGAACGGGCAGAAGATCACCTGGTCCATCAGCGGGCCCCTCTCGAATCTGGACCTCTCCTACACGGTTGCCGTGCCGGCGTCGTCCATCGACGCGGCGTTCAGCGGGACGGCGACCCTCGGCGGTGAGGCCGCTGCAATCCTCGGCGACAACAGCTTCAGCCGCGGGATCATGAACACTGCGGGCTTCCTGAAGCACTGGCTGGTCTTCGGTCCCCTCGACACTCTGGGGATCTGGCCGGGCGACCTGATCAACCCGAACGTGAACGTGGATGCGCCGAGCGCGACGCCGGAGGGCGGGGACCTGCGCACGAAGGACTACATCACGAACGGAGCCGTTGGGGAGAAGAACATCCGGCCGTTCGACGGCATGGTGCACACACCGGCGTTCGGCGGCGATGGGGTTTCGGGGGCGTATGCGAAGGGTCTGGACCTTTTCCCGGTGGATCGGGTCTGCGCGCCGACGGTGCCGACGTGGGAGCTGTTCATTCCTGGGGGCGGGACCCTGGACAACGACACGTATTTCGGGGGTGCCGTGGACTCGCACGCGACGGTGGCGGTCACGTACGTGACGAACACGACGGCGGCGGACATCGATGCGAACGTGGCGATCAACAGCGATGACGCGTTCATTGCGTTCCTGGATGGGACGGAGATTGTGGCCTACGAGCCTGGGCCGTGCAGTGCGACGGCGTGCGGGCGTGGATACGGTGGGGAGAACAGCGTGATGGAGGTTGCGCCGGTGAAGATCACGCCCGGGGAGCACTATCTCTTTACCCGGGTTCACGACGGTGGTGGGGGATCGGGCCATCGGCTGCGGTTCCAGGATGCGGCGGGGAATCCGATATTGCCGCCGGGGTTGACGGTGAGTGCGAAGTCGGTGAAGGACGCGCCGGCGGCGTTTGTGACGCGGCGACTGTCTGCGGACAGCTACTTTCCGCCGGAGCAGATCACGGTGACGCTGAAGGTGTCGGTGAGCGGGACGCACAGTCTTGCGATTGAGGAGCTGTTGCCGGCGGGATTCAGCGCGGAGGGGATCACGGAAGGGGGAGTTCTCGGAGGCGGGAAGGTCTCCTGGACGCTCAACGGGGTGAGCGCTGCGCGGGATCTTTCCTACAAGCTGGTTCCTACGGACGTCTGCGCCGGGGACGGTTCGTTCTGCGGTTCGACGTACAAGGTCGACGGCGGGGCGGACGCGCACGCGTTGCGAGGGCACAGCTCGTTCCGGCGGGACCCCCTGCGCACGACCGACTCTCTGGGGGACTGGACGGTGGAGGACTTCGGCGTGCGTGGGAACGGCGCGGCGCGCCAGGGCCCGTTTGCAGTAGACATCCAGGGCAAGGGGGCGGGAGTGCGGGGGTCCAAGGACGAGCTACGGTTCGTGTATGTTCCGGCTTCCGGGGACTTCCAGCTCACGACGCGGATCGACTGCATGAACGATCCGGGCGGCGTGGGCCAGGGAGGGCTGATGGTGCGGGACACGACGGATCCGTTCTCGGCGACTGTGTTCTTTGGTCTGTCGTCGACGGTGCCGGCCGCCGGTGGCGTCGGGACGCTCAAGGCGACGTTCCGCAGGGAGACGAATGCCAAGCGGAACACCGGCCCGGTGACGATTTCGAACAAGGACGTCGACAGCTTGCCGATCTTCTTGCGCCTCAAGAGGGCCGGGACGGTGATCTCGATGGAGCGTTCGAACGATGGTGCGGTTTTCGAGTCCGTTGCGACGCGCAACATCGGCACCGGCACGACGGAAGTGAACCTCAAGGCCGAGACGTTGATCGGTCTTGGGACGTCGAGTTTC
>Ga0187892_10003997_pt1 | contig 25708 bp, 19 predicted proteins | sample MA1701073metaG_FD_139345 | JGI IMG/M metagenome (GOLD analysis project Ga0187892, IMG submission 139345) | Bio-ooze microbial communities from a basaltic lava cave in the Kipuka Kanohina Cave System on the Island of Hawaii, USA - MA170107-3 metaG ... | reverse complement strand
GTCGTGGATCACGACCACGACGCGACCCCCGCCGGTCACGGGTACGTAGGTGTATGCGGTGGGAAAGAAGACGATGTCGAACGGCTGGCGGCTCAACGCGCGTGACACGGCCCACATGTCACCGGCGGCACGCCGCCCCGCCGCGGCGGCGGCGCGTGCGGCCGGGGTTCTCGTCCCTACCGGTAACACGCGGATGCCAGCCGGAATTGGCGGCGCATCGGCCGGATCGAAATCAATCACCATCGAATACTCATCGACGCCGCCGTCGAGCGTGAGCAATTCACCGATCAGGGCCCGCGCAAACCGCCCGTACCCACGCCGGTTCAGCCAGCAGGTTCCGTCAATCCCAATGTGCATGTAGCGTCGCCCCTAGCGTTCCGCCTGTACCTTGGAGCTGACTGCCTGCAGCTTTCCGCTCGGCACCACCACCAGCCGCCGCCCCGTCGCCTTTTCCCAGGTGAGGGCGGCCATCGCCAGCACGACTGACACACCGCAGTACAGGTAGTACAGCCAGTGCAGTGGGACGGTGCGGATGGCGAACAGCCAGCCGCGCTTGCGCGCAAAGAAGCGGTAAAAATCGCGATTCAGGTAGATGAGCAAGGTGGCAACCGCGGCCGCCGCGAGGCCGGCAGAGAGCGCCACCAAACCCGTCGGGTCGCCGAGTAGCCGAGCACACACCACCACCAGCACGAGGGTCAGGATCAATCCGACGAGCACGACGCAGACCCGCTGCGTCTTGGTGACGTTGAGGTCGGCCGGCATGTTGCGGTTGCGCAACATGAGCAAAAACCACGGTATGCCGCGGTCGCGCATGTCGGTGCGGACCAGTCCCCCGAGTGTCCACCTCTTGAGGTGGGTCGCCTGAATGTTGGGGTTCAAATCGATGCGGTAGCGGGCGGCGTACAAACGATTGCCGAGCTCGATGTCCTCGATGCACGGCCGGACATACGACTCATCGAAGCCGCCCACCTTCAGGAACACCGCGCGTTTTATTGCGCCGCAGCCCGCCCAGAACGTCCACGCGTGCGTGCCGCTTTGCTGGTGTACGTAGTGGTGAAAGAGGTTCTTGTATTGCGAAATGAAACTCGGGTCGGCCGGCGTGTCATCGTACGATCCCATCACCGCGTCGGTATCCGGGTGAGCGCGGAAGTGCGCATCGATGCGCGCCAGCGTTTCCGGACGCACGCACACATCGGAGTCGATGAACACCAGGATCTCACCTCGCGCTTCTTGTGCGCCGCGGTTGCGTGCCCGAGCCGGCCCGCCGTTGCGCTCCAAGCGCACCGCGCGCACACCGTACTGCTCGGCAACCGCCGCCGTTTCATCGGTCGAGGCATCGTCGACGCAGATACACTCGTAGTCGGGCCCCGCCGACAGCCGGAGTGCGGTCAAGCAGCGGTTGAGGTACGCAACGCAATTATACGTTGGGATGATGACGGAGAATCTCATATCGGTAAATCGAGCTTACCTCCAATCAATGGCCGTCGACGCAGGCCTGCGAACGGTCGGCGGTGCTGTCGCCACGAGCGGTCGCAGCGCATCGCAAACCCGATGCAGCTAGAAGGCTGCGTAAAAGTCGTTCGGCACGATGCGATCTTCGAGCTTGCGGTACGCACCCAGGCTGCACCATCTCACGCGACGGCTTTTGGCTTCGGCGTAGCCCTCGGGTCCAGCGAGAATCTGGCGAACCCGCCGGACCGCCCGTCCAATCAGGGGATCGATTCTCACGAGAATGGGGGGGCCAATGCGCTCGTATGCCTTATGGGTTTCGAAGAAGCGACAGGCACGGTGCACAGCGGGCCAAACGGTGTCGTGAACGGCGATCACGCCGCCAACGCGCAGGAGCAAATCTGCGTAGAAAAGATCCAACAGTGTATAGTCGAAGGAATGCCACCCATCGATGAGGATGAAGTCGAATCGCCGCCCTTCCGATAACAAACGAGGGAGGACCAAGTAGTCGTAATCCTCAATCAACTCGAGGAGATCGTCGAATCCTTCACGACGGATCCTCTGCATACCGCGGCCTTGGTGCCCGTCGGGAGAGAATTGGAACGGATCGATAGCGAGGTGTCTCCCCCCGCCGACCTCTCGCAGCACCTTGCAGATCTCCACTGCACTTTGGCCACTTCCGAGGCCGATCTCCAACGTGTGCCGCGGGTGGACAGCTCGAACGAGCTCAGTGAGCACATCGTACTCTTGCGCCAGCATGCTCCCGGGTTCGCGTGTTTGGCTTGAACTGTGCACGTCGTCTATGTCTCCTCTAGATCGAGAACGGTGCGACGCATTGAGGGTTTCGCTCTTCTCCATGACTATGTCGCCGGGATCGCGCCGAGGGAGCGGAATATCGGATTCGTCGTCATCCAGCGGTAGATGGCGAGGCTGGCGACGCGGTGCCCTTGTGGCGTCCAATGCCCATCCAGAGGCCATGTCAAACTGCTCTGAGTTTTGGCTGCTTCCCGGAACGAATCGGTCAGGCTCAGAAACGGGATAGCGCGCTCCGTGGCCCACACCTGCAGGCGGCGTTCAAACTCGCTTCGCCCCGACAGCCATGCCCTCCGGATCACCGTCCCGGTGCCAACCCATGGGCTCGATTCGCTGTGGCTCGCAGGGTCGTACTGAAAAGACGCGGGCAGAAAAACCACGCCAACCTCCAGCCCGCGCTGCGTAGACGCAGCAGCGACTGCCGACAGAATCGAGGCCATCGCCTGCCATTTCCGCTCGGCCAAAGTCGTATCGACGTCGAGGCTGTCGGTCCATCGAGCTGGATAGAGAAGCCCGGATGACAAGATCGTGCCGTTGAATACCCCCCTGTTAGCTGCCTCCACGAGGCTCGCTGGAAGACGTGCCTTCCATTGCTCCACCTGCTGCGGGGTGATCCCGGCGCGAGCCGCCGCATGGGAAACGGCCTCGACAAAGTCGTCCGGCCGCGTGCGCTCGCGATACTGCCGTGCGGTGCGCCGCAGGCTGATCTGCGTCGCTACCCGTGGCCACAGGTACTGAATGGCACGCCGCCACAGCCGATGGTCAACGTACGGCTCCAGGTCGACGGGGCTGTTTGACGTGATATCCACCGGGGTGGCGTCCGGAGGGGTGTCAGCGACATCGTTAGCGTAGAGCACGATGAGGACGCCATCGACGTCGTACCCTAGACCGACGTTCAAGAGCACCCGCGCGTACTCCAACGGACCTCGGCCGGCAAGACCGCCATTGATGAAGGACACCTCGCGACCTGCTTGCTGGAAATACCCTTCGAGTTGCTCGGTGAATCGGTCGGATACCTCGACCCCGGTGCCTTCGGCAAACGAATCGCCGACAACGAAAATACGCCGATTGCCGGGTGGCTTGGCGAGTGGAATGTCGTCGTCTCGGAGGCCATACGAATTAGTCGTAAAACGGTAGGCGAACTCGATGTTCCTGCGCAGCTCGTTCACACCGGCCGGGTGACTGTAGGGGACCGGTGGTTGCGAGGGGAGTCCGAACACGACGAGCACTCTGTCCAGCAGCAGGGAGGAGACGAAAACTGACAGCACCAGAAGCGTGATGTTACCGATGATACCCTTGTAAGACGACAGGTTGACATGCCCCTTCACTCCGCTAGCCGCCATCATATGTGAACCGTTGCACGGCGCCCCGCGACGGACGACGTGCACGACGCTTGCCCTCCGAAAGGTTCCGAGACAACGTGAGAGACGATGGAGCCGCGCAACCCGAGGGGCGAATGGTGAAGACGCAAGTCTGCATCACCGTCGACATCGAGTTCGACATTGCCGGCGTCTTCACGGATCCATCCGGCAGACGCCCTGTCGGTACTGAGGCGGTCCGGTGCATCATCGACGGCCGAGACGAGGGGTTGAGCTATGTCCTGCGAACGTTGAAGGTCCATGGGTTCAAGGGCGTCTTCTTCATCGAGGCCCTGCAGGTGGCCCATTTCGGCGATGGTCCGATGGGTGACATCGCGGCAGAAATCCAGGCAGAGGGGCACGATCTCGAGCTGCACCTGCACCCGGCGTGGTCGTACCTCCGCGATCCCAATTGGCGTGGCCGTCTCCAGTCCGATCCGCCCAACGACTCCCTCGCCAAGCGTCGACCAGATGAAATCCGGTCGTGCATCGAACAGGGGCTGTCGGCATTTCATCGTTGGGGGTTACCCGAACCCATCGCAGTTCGTGCCGGGTCACTCGCCGTCAGTCGGCCAACCTACCGAGTCATGCAGGAGATGGGGCTGCGGTTTTCCTCGCATCTGGGAATGGGCGTGTTTCGGCCTCAAGAGCCCGAGCTGCATCTCAACGGTGGGCAGCACTGGATCGACGGCGTGGTGGAGATTCCGGTGACATCGTACCGCGACCTGCACATCGGGAACCTCGCACGCTGGAAGACTCTCACCGTGCTGGGTACCAGCGCGCCCGAGATGAAGGCCGTGATCAACCGTGCTGCCGCCGTGGAGGTGAGCCCGGTGGTGATCTTGACGCATGCCCACGAGTACTTCCACCGCGAAGAGGATACGCCCCACCACCTGGGGCGCAATCGCCTCGCGCGTCAGCGCCTCGAGAGCCTGTGCGGGTTTCTCAGTGAGAACGCCGATCGGTTCGAGGTGACAACGTTCCGCGCTCAACGTGACGCATGGCTCAACAAGCCCAGCTCGGCGAACCCGATGCTCACGGTTCCGCCGTGGTGGATCCTGCGACGGGTGTTCGAGAACTGGTGGCGTCTACGACGGAGTGGGCAGTAGCACGAGAGCGCGGCTGCCCATGCGGGTCGGAGGGCCGGACCGCGAGAGGCGAACGGACCGGGATCCAAGCGCGGCATTGTGCAACAGCTCGGCGCGACGCCTTGCCGGCGATGCAGAGCAGGTCCATCAGGCACGGGAGCGGGTCATGCCAGGAGAAGACATAATAACAATGGCGCGGCCGCACGAACCCAGAGACAAACGACCATAGTTCCGCAGCGCGGCTGAAGCGCAGCTGTTTGTTCTGGATGGTCCGAGCCCGAAACAGGATTGTCAGGAGGCGCCGCATTTCCGGCAGCAGGAAGCGGCACGTGATGCCTATCCGGCATGGCACCGGAGGCGGCTCGACGCCGTTCCCGAGAACGGAGTAGGTGTACCACGCAAAGTGCGCACCCGCGTGGTACGCCAGCGGCTGGCTTCCCCAGAAACGTCCGTTGATCTCCATGAACACGGAGCGACCTGTCCTCGGGTCGTGGCGATACTCGATCATCGCCGGCCCCTCCCATCTGAGGCTTCTCAGCAGAGCAACGGACTTCTCGAAAAGCTGCGCGTGACAATCGAGTCCGAGACTCTCGCAGACGGTCGACAGGCCACCTTCAGGCGGCCACTCGTGAATGCGGCGGTGCTGGAAGCGCAATAGAGCTGCGCCCTGATGCATGAAGACCATTTGTCCGAGGCCGTATCCCGGACAATACGATTGCACGAGAGGGTAGGTTCCAATCGACGCGTACCGTCCGAGGGCCGCGCGCAACGTTGCCGCATCGTAACCGTACTCAGCTTTGAGGAGTGGGAGGTGGGCCCGGGCGAGATCGGTCGCGATCGTGTGCGGATTTCTCCACTTGAGGACCACCGGATAGGAGACTGATTCGACGATTTCGTCAATCTGCGTGGCGTGGCGTATCTCGTGCGTCACCGGGACGTCGATTCCAATCCGTTGCGCAGCCGTGCAGGCAGCCAGCTTGTCTAGAACCAGCGCCGTGCGCTCCGCGTCGGGAACGAGCCGGGCGAAACTGCTGAGCCGTTCGGTGTTGCGGTTGATGAATGCGATATCCTGCTCTCCAACTGCCATGAGCACGCGCACGCGGTCGCGCTCAGCGATTTGATTGAGCAGCTGCACGGTCGCGTCGTCTTCCAAGGGACGGCGATAGCCGCGGTACAGGTAACGGGAGTGCAGGCCGACACCATCGTTACTGTGGGCAATACCGTGCACCAGGACGCCGCGGGCGCCGAGTTCTCGGACGACGGTCAGACCGATCGGGGTGTCGATGCCCAGGACCACCGCGGATTCTGCGTTCATTGGCTTCCTTCCATCACCCGAGCAATTGCACGGCGCACCGGTTTGGGGACGCTTACGCCGAGGTGACGGAGGCGACGGTTGATTGCATGCGCGAGGTCCATCGCGTGAATCCGCGCGCGGCGGGCGCCGCGCGCTACCGCCGAGAGCTGATCCAGGGATCGATCGCCCTGACGGAAGGTAACCCGCCCTGCTTTCAACTCTCCGAGCACAAACTCCAGCGTGAGCTCCCCCTCGCGGATTAAGCGCATGTGCACGCGAGAAAACTGTTCGGGGCTGTGGAAGTCCATTCCCACGATGGGAACGACTTCGGGGCGCGACCGACGGATCGTTCCCAGCAGCCGCTCGCTCTGCGGCCGAAAATAGAACGTCCCGTCGTGCTTACCGTTCATGATTTCGACGGCGTCGCAGTCGCGGAGGATCCAATCCGGATAGCTATAGTTCGCCTTGATCGGATGAGACAGCACGCACAGCCCGGAAGACTCGCGAAGACTATTGTAGATCGATAGGTTGTCTTTGAAATCGACCGACACGCTATCCAGCCCCAGGAAGTATATTGTGAAGCAATCCATTTCGATTCCTGGGATGAAGAGAAAGTCCTGGTCGGAGTGGTGGTGGCATTCCTGCCGGATCGCGTCGATATCCGCCTGGGTAAGGTTCTCAATGTGCTCGGTCATGCATGCGAAGTGTAGGCCTGCGCCAACGAACAGCGTGCGTAGCTGTGAGTAATCGTAACTCCCATCGAAAGACCGCGAGGAGTGGACGTGAGCAACACCCTTGATTGCTCGGCGGATGGATTTCATCTGCGTATGCCCTCGCGGAAGGACACGCGCTTGAACCAGGCCCGGGACCTGCGCAAGAGCTCCGCATAGCCGAAGATTTCCGCTTCGAACTCGATCTGAGAGATGTGCTCTCCATCGAGAAAGCGGCTGAGTGCAAATCGCGGCGTCTCGGCGTAGTTCAAGCCCGGTTCGCAGGTCGTCGCACTTCGTATTCCCGCCGTGGCCAGCCAAGACCATTGGTCTCGCGACCACTTGCCGCTCGGGTAGCAGAAGTGAGTCAATGCCTTCCCGACTAGCGGCTCGAGCGCGGCTTTGTTTTCTAGGATCTCTTGCGTGGCTGCCACCTCGTTGTCGGGGAAGGAGTGACGGTGCGTGTGAAGTTGGACGTCGATGCCGTTTGCCGCCATCTCGCGCAGTTCCGTTGCGTTCACAAGAGTCAATGATCTCAGGTCGACGATGTGCTGGTAGTCGACAGCAAGGCACGCGCCCAACGTACGAGCCAACGCGCCCCGCTCGACTTCGCTACACTGCGTTTCGCCGTAGTGGATTATCCGCCACATGTCCTGTTCTCTTTGGCGGGCGTCCGTGAGGGAAAGCCGACCCAGCGATGCAATGTTCAGAGCCGACAAATCCGCCTCGGCCCGCCCCGTCTTCCAGAACATGTACTGCACCGCGAGCCGGAAGACGGGAGTCTCTTTGAGTGCATAGTAGGTCGTGACGTAGAGGGTGGCCGGAAAGGAGAAACGGCGAAGCGGTTGCAGGCCATGGGTGTAGACACTGTAGAAGCCGTCATCGATCGTGATCACCGTCGGGCACGCAGGGAGGTTGCCTTTATCGAGCGCATCCAGAGCGCCGTCCAAGGGCAACACCGGGAAGCCGCCGGCCGACAGACACCGAAGACGCCGACCGAAGGTGGCGGGGCTGACGAACAGCTGCGGACGAAACCTGGCTTCGTCGGCGAGCGCGATGCCGTGATAACAGATGATGCGTAGGCCTCGTGCCGTTACTCTCCTCGCGAGGTGAAAGAGTCCGACCACCTTGCTGACACGCAAGAAGACACGCTTCAGGTAGCGCATGAGCAGAGGGCACTATGGGTGGGTGTACAGACTGTTCCCGAACCTCGCGATGCTCTGCAGATACAGCCTACGGTCCCCCGGGAACAGTAGATCAGAGTACACGCGCGGATCCAGGCTGACCAGGAAGAACTCCACGAGCGAGAAGAGGCGTGCCGCCAGCCGGAGGTCTCGATCTTTGAGTCGGGACCATACGTATTCGATCTCCCGCGGAAACGTGTACCGACACCGAAGGCCCATCGGAAAGCCGGCGCGCGCCATCGCTGGCCGGGCATGGAACGTGTCAAGCAGCAGAGTTGGGAAGTCGACCCCCGCGTAGAGCGCGAGGTGAATCGATCCCCAGAAACGTCCGTTCATTTCGAGGAAACAGAAGGTGTCGGAGTTTGGATCCCAACGGTACTCCATCATTGCGACGCCTCGCCACTGCATATGCTGCAACTTGGCCAGCGCGTCATCGCGGATGGCCTGATGCCACCAGCTTTCGCGCAGTGACGACACCCCCCCGGTATGCGGGACTTCATGCAAACGGCGATGCATGAACTCTGCGAGGATGACATCGTCCCACCGGAGGAAGAACACCCCGACTCCTTGCCCCGGGACGTGCCCTTGGACCAGGAACTTCTCGAAGGAGGGAGCGAGCTCCGCCACTTGATGACACGCTGCAGTCACCGTTGGCATCCGGTAGACTGCCCCCTCTCGCCACCCCCTGCCGTGGCACCCGTCGACCTTGATGTAGATCGGAAGCCCAAGCGCTTCGAGGTCGCGGGCCTCGGGAAGCCCTTCTGCCGGTCGCACCAGCAGAGTGGGCGGCAGATTGCCAGACGCATCACCCTCGCTGGCGCCGGCAGTGAGTGACTGGAAGAGGTTGTACTTGCTCAGGCCGGCGTACAGAAGATCCTCGCGCGTATTGACAGGCAGCAGGTGCGCGAACTCGGCAAGGGATCCTCGCAACCCGAGCAAGAAGCCTTCCGACGGGATGATTGCCCGAATTGAGGTCCGCTCGACATACTCCCGCAACCATTTGACGAAACCCGGATCGTGGTAGGCAGGGCACACGGTGGCGGCGTGCGCATAGTTGGATAGAAAACCGAGAGCGTCCGATCGCTGTGAACACGCGTGAACTGGGTAGCCCGCGCGCCCCAGGGAGCGGATCACCCCGACTGACCCCAACGCATGCGCCTCAGCGACCAGCACCGGATACGCCCGTCGCCAGGAAACCTCGCTACTCATACGCCCTATAGACGCGGCATTCGGGAAGCGGTTATGCGGAGCCTGATGGACGCAATGGCATCGTCTACGAATCCGAAACAGGTGTCGAAGTACTCTCGAGCCAGCCCGTAGGGGTCCTGAAGGTGAACTCGGAGCGGCCTTGACCACAGTCCCAGCAACGTTATCTGGACTCCGGGCAACTTTGTCCCCCGAACCAAGCGCCGTGCGTGCCTCGGCTCCATGGCGATCAACAGATCCCCACTTCGGACCGAAAACCGATCCGCAGGAACCGACTGATGCGCGGACAGGTCCACACCGTGACAGTGGGCAAGCTCCACAGCTACAGCGTCGGGGGGAGAACCGGCTGCCGCCTCCAGCCCAAACGATGCCGTGTCGAGCCCCAGTTGACGGGCGCGCGCTTCAGCGTAGGGACTGCGGCAGATATTCCCCTTGCACACAAACACCAGCCGTTGCACGCGCTCCCATTCCACGTCTGCGAAGCATGCGAACGCTCCGAGTCCATGAAGGAGCAGAGCCCGCTGGTGCAGATACCAGCCCCGCTTGCTGCCGTATTTGTGAGCGATGTGGGTAGACAACCGCCGGATCACGTTTGCGTTTGGTCCGGGGGGTGGCCGCAGCCCTCTCACGACGTGGTGAGCCGGAAGCAACCGTCAAACGCGCGAAACAGTCACCTTGTCACCGTGTTCAGAGCAGGCGGGGCGCGCTGGGCGGCTGCACCGGGGCGGGCGTCGGCGTTGGTCCCGTAATGTAACAGATCACGAGCTGCGTCGAGCGGTCTCCAGCCTTGGTTTGATAGCCGTGCGAGGCGACCCCCGTCTGGTTCTCGGCCGTTGGCGGTGTTCCGTCGGCAAACGAAAGCCGCATCCCGGTATAGCCGCTCAGATTGACGTTTGTTGAGGCGTTGCTGAGCGGGAAGACGTGCCAATTTCCCCCGGCCGGCGGCGCGAACTGCGTAGCGAAGGTGGGATCGCTCGCCGTGACAGTGCCGAGCACCCACGCTGTGGCTGCGGCGAGAGGCGAGGGCCAGTTGTTCCATTCGGCGACGAGCTGACGACCTCCAATGGACGGATTCGGGAAGAACGCGCGCAGAAAGCCGCCGGTTACTTGTGTCCCGGGAGGCCACGCGGAGCCGTCGGGGCGGACGGCTGAATTCCAGCGCCAAGCGATCAGCTCGACCGCATAGCTCGTTCCGCTGCCGTTGACCGATCGGGTAGCGATATCGTAATAGTTCCAATACGCGTCGGTGAGTTGCTGAGGGCTGGACAACGCCGTGTAGTTCGGCCCGAACTTCGTCACGAAACCATCATCACCATTCGCCCTGATCGGAATGACCGCTTCGAACTGTCCGGCTGGACAGAAGACCGGTGTGGCCGGTGTGGCGGTAGGGCTGGGCACCGTTGTCGGTGTGTGCGTCGACGTGAACGTCGGAGTCGCGAAGGGTGTCGCGCCGGCGATGTACTCGAAGGCGCCCGCGTCCAAGGTGGCATCGGCGGGACGGGGAACGAATCCTCGATCGTACGAGTATTGCAGCGTCGGTATCAGGTCGTACCCGTGATTCGGATCGACCCCTGGAGCGGTCCCAACGTTGATGGCGGGAGATCCGGCTTGCAAGTGATAGTCGTATGTGGATTGGCTCTGCAGGAGTGGGTTGGCAATGACGTTGTTCGATGACACCAACGTCCCGGGTGTGGTTCCGGACTCCCAACGAAATGGATTACCGCCGGTCGCACCGTAAAAGACATTGTTCTTCGACCAGACGAGTGTGCTCCCGTCGCTCTTGCCGTAGACATTGACGTATGAGGCACCCGACCCGTACTCATTGATGAGCGTGTTGTTGATCACGTACAGCTCTTGCAAGGGATTGGTCCGCCCTTCGGCTCCGTAGGTAATGAACCGAGCATTGTCGGCATGGGACGATTTCTGCAGGATGTTGCCGATGATGTACGTGAGCCCGCCGTTCGGGATGTCGATCTCGAAGCTGGCGTCGCCGCCGGTTTCGTCCATCAGACGATTGTAGAGTATGTAGTTTTCACGTGCGCGGCTCTTGAGAAGGTGACCGATGATCGCGCCGTGCGAGTAGTTATAACGATAGGTCAGTTTCAAGTTCCGGTCATTCAGGTACAGGTTGTGTGACTGGCCGTCGCCCCAGCCATTGCGGAGGAACTCCGAATGCTCGATGAGCACTTCGCCCCCCGGGCTTGAGGGTCCGCCCAGAATCGAGTTGTCGTTGTCTCGGAAGAGGCAATTGCGAACGGTGAGCCCCGCGCCTTCCAACCGGATGCCGGCGTTGTTCTCGTCGCCGACGAGCAGTCCATTGCAGTGTCGGTTGTTCGGGCGGCTTGTGGCACATGCGAACTCGACGTTCTCAACGGTGGTATTGTTCCCCGCGACGACCCAGATCGCCTTGCCACCATAGATGTTGCCGCGCGAATCGAGCACTACGCGACCGCCGACCCCACTGATCCTGACGTTGTTGGCACCAGAGCGCCAGAGCGCTACGTCGCCTGGATAAGCGCCGGCGTCGATATACACGCAGTCGTTCGATTGCACCACGGCAGCCGCCTGCGACGGCAGCGTGTAGGTCTTCCCAGGGCCGACGAGGCGTACGATGCCGGCGCACGTCGGTGTGACAGTTGGGCTGGGTCCTGGTGTCGACGGCCCGCTGGTTGGCGCCGATGTGTTGGTCGGGATCGGCCCGACGCCGGTCGGCGTCCGAGTTTGCGTCACGTTGGGCGTAATCGTCGGTGTTTTGGTTGGCTGCGTGGGTGTACGCGTCGGCGTTGGCAAGGGGCTACCTAGATTGAGATGAACCTTCCACGTGGAAACGCTGCCAGGCGCACCTCCCATCCAGTTCGATGATACGTTCACCAAAAAAATCGCTCCCGTACCTGGGTCGTAATGGAGATGGTTGGGGTAGCCGAGGTTGTTCCCTCCCGGAGGCGCCCCACTAGTCACGAGCTTTTGCCAGCTGTCGCCAACCGCATCGTATGCCCACAGCACCGGTACGTCGCCTGGATCTTGGCCCAGGACGATGGTGCGCTGGTTCGTAGCGTCGTAGGTGATGCTCGAGGTAAAACATGGTCGTAATCCGTCGCCGCACCAGGCCTTGAGATCGGCGGGCACGTTGGCCGTGATTTCAGTCCAGGCGCTCGCGCCCGTTCCACCAGCTGGATCGTAGAGCTGCCACCGAATCGGGCCGCCGGTTTTCGTGGCGACCACCAACTTACTGGCGCGGTCATCCCAGAAGCCAAAGACATCAGACCAGTTTGCAACGAAGCTGTGACTGTTACGCTTCGTCCAAACGTCAGTCGCGTAGTCGAACGAGAACACGCCCACGTTGGGGCCACCGGCAGACACGTATAGTGGGCGCGCGCGCACGGGATCCCATGCCATCATGCGGTTCGAAAAGTCTGCGCCTTGCGGGGGCGGCCCAGACAACCATGTCCATTCGCGCGTCGCCATGTCCCATTCCCAAGTGCCGGAAGCCACGACGTGCAAGAACTTCCCGCGTATCGGGTTGAACGTGTGCCGCTGGTAGGTATGCCCGGTGTACGGGCGACAGGTTGTGCAATGCGTACCGGGCGTCGGAATGCCTATGGTGCACGTACCTCCGCCTGTACAGTCGCTATCTTGCGAGCACAGTAACCCGCCCCGCGTGCCACCCGCGCAGCGGAAGGCAGGCTTGGACGCTTCTGGTCCACCCGTAATTACACAGCTACCAGCCAGGCAGCCTGGGGTGTAGGGCTCATTAGGGCAGGCGCTACCGACGGGATAGTTGTCGCACCTCCCGTCCGTGGTGCAGCAAGGCGCGAGGCAATCGGGCTGCACGGTATCCGGGATCCATTGATTCGTGGCGATGTCATACAGGTCGGTGTCGTTGCCCGGGTAGCTGGCGTGTCCACCTCCCCAGTAAGCAATCTTGCCTGCGCCGTACATCGATCCCGAGTACGATCGCCCTGCAGGATTGCCGCGGTTCATGGTTGTCGTGCAGTCGTACAAACTAGCCGGGAACCATCTCGTTCTGGGCGTCGGGTTGAGATTGATCCAGGTGTTTGGCTGGGCCACCGCCGCGTGCGCGAGTCCGAGCAGCACACCAGCCACCACCGTGCCGACGCGCGCGCCATGCCAGAACACCGCGCGCGCACGGTGTTTCGCCGCACCCGCCTGCCGGAGGCATCGCGCCATGTTGGCCGGCTGCGAATCTGCCCTGTGATGATTCGGTGTCATCCTCTTCCTCCTCCTAACAACAGAGCGGATTCGTGCGTCCATGAGACTGGTTGCCTGAATTAGCATGATCTGGGCCAGAGTCCGGTAAGTTCAGAACCGAGCAAATCCTGTTTGAAACAGGGGATCTTCTCGTAACATTTTTGACACATCCCAAGGAAGCGCTGTACGCAGAACGCTTGGCTTTTCCCTCAGCAACGCGTCCGGCTAGGACTTCTCGAAGCAGTCTATGGCAAAGTCCGGAATATCGCGTTCGGAATTGCTGAAACGTCGGAGGCGTCAACCGTACCGTTGCGTTCAATATCCATCGCTCCGCATGTCGCCTCTGAGCCCTGATCGAGCGATGCGATCAAGCGCGGAAAGTCCGCAGCAGTCACCGCTCCGTCGCAGTTTGCGTCGCCGGGTCCCAGGGGACCGCCAATGCGGAAGGCCCATGTCTGAAGATCACCTTCTGCCGCTCCGCCTTGGCCGCCGCCGGCGTTCCCTCGAACATTGATGTAGTAGAAGCGCTGCCAGACACTGTCGTATGCAAGATCGTTCGGCAGCCCGATGAGCCCTGTCCTGGGCGCCTCACCCGCCAATTCCAATCGCGTCCAGGTGTCGGTGGCAATCCGATAACTCCACAACTGGAGTCTGTTGCCGTTGGTGCGGTCGTGCTTCCCGATCAGAAACACACCTTCGACCGGATCGTAGCTCAGCGAACTGGTAAAGAGGATCTCTGTCGGCGCGTTGCGCAACCATGTCCAGGTGCCCGCGAGCGCATCATAAATCCACATCTTGCCGCGCAAATGCGAGACGAGATACTTGTGCTCTTTGGAGTCATAGGCGCTCCAGATCTCGGCCCACGCGATTTCCTCTGGAATCGGGTCGTGCCTATGCCAGCTGACCGTGGCGTAGTCGAACCGGAAAACGGTGTGGTTGGCGGCGGTCGTAGCGAAGTAGAGGACCGTCTGCAGGTCGGGGTCGTAGACCAACATCTTTGTTGCGATATCGGCGCTCTGCGGTCTCTCCGGGGTGAGCCGATCCCACTCCCGTGTGCGCGGATCCCACTCCCACATGCCGGAGGTCAGCGCAGCCGAGAACTTCTGCCGGTCGGGATTGTAGGCGATGAGTTGGTACGTGTGCTCCGTGTACGGCCGCCCCAAGGGCGTGATGTCCGTCGTGCCGACGCCCTCTGCAACATAACACGCATGGGTGCACGGACCGTTGGTACAACAGCTCGGAAGGCATTCAGGATCGTACTGCTGGACCCAAGTGTTTGCCGCGATGTCGAAGAGCTCGATGTCGTTTCCTGGGTGACTCTGCCCACCACCTCCAAAATAAACGAAGGTCCCGCCACCCGGTATGAGGGCAGCTGCCCGGCGCGCGACGGGGTGCGAGCGCACCGCGACTTCGGAGCAATCGACGAACCGCTTGGGTATGAATCGCGAGGTCGGAACCGTTTCGAGGCGCACCCAGGTGTTGAGCGGCAAATAGCGACCGTCCTCCCTTTGAGGTGCTTCGGCAGCAGCCGGCGCCGCGGATGACGAGTCGGCCGCTGCTGGCGACGCAACGATCCCCGCTAGTGTCCCGACCACGACCAATATCTGAATGAAGCCCGCCTTCCCCAGATTGCGCGGTGGTGTCAGAACCGATCGTCGCAATTTCGTGTCACGGCACAACCGATCAGTTCGCAATACCATCACGATACTCCCAAAGTGCGGTGAGTCCGCCGCGTGTTCCAGCCCTACGTCCGCGCTTGCGACAGCGTGCGTTCAGGCTGGCGCGCTCGGTGCACACCGAAGGCATCGCACCCATATTTCCCAATCATCGCCGAAACAGGATGGTTCCCGCGGCGCCTTCGGAACGCGGTGCAAGCGCGCGCGATCACCGCTTCGTCCGTTGCGTGTAGCTCGCGCGTCCAACGCGAATCGTTGACGATCCTTGATGTCGTTGCAAGTCGCATATCATTCCCGAGAATGTGGTGTTGCACGCTCCTGAAGTCCGCCGGTGCCGGTTGCGGGACAACCCCGACGAAGCGGTGAATCGCTGCCAGCGTTTGGTCGACGGCCTCACACAGGTCCTCGTAATAGAGCAGCATGGTGTGCGGGAACTCGGCGGCGATTCGGCAGATGGCCACTTGCTCGTGGATCCAGAGGCGAATCGCGAGTGAGGCGTCAAACCCTTTCTTCTTCATGTTGGAGAGGGTCACGCCGCGGGGGTCGCGTACGAGATGAAGAACGTGGATGTCGAGGTCTGCTATTCGACGCAGGTGACGCAACCGGTAGGGAGTCTTGCAGGCGTCAACGAACACCTTCGCCTGGCGGGCCCCGATCGCGGTGCGCATGAACACGAGGTTCGCCAGGTCCTGTCGCGCCAAGATCCTGGCGAAGCGTGGTACAGATGCCACGATCCGATCACGAACGGTCTCCAAGGTCGTGCTCCGAATGCGTGGGAGCTCTGCGGTAAGGTATCGGTCTAAGCGGGCGCCCTGAACGAGCCGGTAGCGTGTGCCGAAGTTGCGGGGGTCATACGGCAGGTGTGCCTGATGAAACGCCGCCGCGATGCTCTGGAAGAAAGGGCATGCGGACAACGGCGCACCACAGGAGCAAGGGAACACGACGTCCCGCCCATAGTTCCATCCATCCATCTCGCCCACGGTGACGATGTCCGTGTGGGCGTTCAGAAGAAAGGAGAGCAGTGTCGAACCGGAATAGGATGAGGACGTAATGTACAAGAACTTCGTCATGGCGAAGGCGGCTTCCTGCTCTGGTTCCCTCGCCCGCGCTACATGTCTCGTCTGGAGCTTGCCACTGCGGTGTTGAGGATCCGCCGGTAGCCAGTTCCTGCGGGCACCGGTAGCTTCGGAAAGGAGACTGGGCGAGATTGCGCAATTGATCGCGGGGCTCGAACGGGAGCGAGGATCTTGAACTCCTGCGCCGCCAACTCGTTGAGCACGACGACGAGCGCCAAGAAGTGCCAGGCGAGATCAAAGTATGGGACACTGAGGAACGCACCGTTGACCAGATAGGCAACGAGGCCGACCCCTAACATGAACGCGTAATCAGAGATCCAAGACGTTTCCTTGTACTGGCGTCCAGCGAGGAAGAGCGACAGCACCCGCATGAGTGTGAAGAACATGAGAAGCAGGAACAAACCGAGTCCGACATAGCCGTGCTCACCCAGCATGTTGTAATAGATGCTGTGGGCGTCAGGGGCCGACGGGAATCCGGGCGCGTATCGGGCCCATGTCTGCTGTTGATTGAACACCCAAAACCCGCCGCCAACGAACGGTGAGTCGTCCGCGATTCGCTTGCCCACGTCCCACGCGAGCAGCCGCGTGACCGCCGATGCATCCTCGTTGTAGGACGTGATGGTCTCCATGCGCTCGACCCACTTCTTTGGAGCAAATGCAAAGAGCAGTACCGCCGCGACGCCGAGCAGTGGAAGCGCGAGATAGCGGTATCTGGACCTGACAAACAGCAAGGTCAAGACGCACCCCAACCCCAACAGCCCCGCCCGCGAATAGGTGAACGGCACCGCCAACGCGGACAAGAAGAACGTCGCGGTCAGAGCGTTGCGCAACCACCGGCGTGGCTCATCCTTCCGCAAGTACCAAAACAGCGGCAGACACATGTTCAATGCCAGGGCGATCGCATTGTTGGCGGATATAGACGTGTTGCCCGGCGCTCCGTTGACCAGATAACTTCCCCCGGTGGCGATCACGAAGAGCCCGCCCTTGAATCCGTAGAATCCGAGGGAACCGGCGATGACCAGCAGGAGCCACCGCATCCGGTTGCGATCGCGAATGAGCGGGATGGTCAGGAAATTCATCAGGAGGACTTTCGACACTCGCTCCCATTGCCACCACGCATCTTCCGGGTACCACGCGAACAGCGTGGTGACCGTGAACCAGATCCACAACAGGATCATCAGGAAGCTTTCACGACACCAGATGAACGGTTTCCGGTCTCTCGTGAACATCAGGCCGGCAAGCGTGGCCAGCGCCACCATCTGTGCCCACGGTATGTACCACTTTGCGAGGCTGTGGCAGTGCTGGTGGGGATTCAGGTAGCCGAGCCACGACCACACGAGAATTCCCATCCAGGGGTGCACGAAGCACAGGGGGAGGAGCACTGCCATGACTGAGGAAAACAGGAGATCGCGCATGCCGTCCTCAGTGTCTGAGCTGCACGGAGCGGCCTGGTCGAGCGTTCTGCTTGCGGGCCATGGTCGCATGATCCGGCGGTGGCCAACCTCCCGCGGAGATCTGCCCTGGCGCGGATCGGGAACGGGCGAGGTGCGGGCGGTTCACGCCAGCACAATCCTCTCCCGCCCGTCACGTACGTTGCGGGTGGCGTTTCGCGTGTCGACCACCAATCGACTGTGTCGCACGATGAAATCGTAGTCGAGCGTCGAGTGGTCTGTCACGATTATCGCTGCATCAGCGGCCGCAAGCTCTTCCGCCGTCAGCCGCACGGACTCCAGCCCAAAGTCATAGCGGCGTGCCCGCTTCAGGACCGGCACGTAAGGATCATGGTACACAAACTGCGCGTGCTTGCGGACGAGCAGCTCCATGATTCGCAGCGCTGGGGATTCGCGGTCGTCATCCAGATCTCGTTTGTACGCCACGCCGAGGATCAGGATTCGCGAACCTTTGAGGCTCTGGCCGCGATCGTTCAGGGCGTCGCCCACTTTCTCCACCACGTAGGCCGGCATCGCCTGGTTGACCTCTCCGGCAAGCTCGATGAATCGCGTCGTCAACTCGTATTGTCGTGCCCTCCAGGTCAAGTAAAAGGGATCGATAGGGATGCAATGCCCGCCGAGCCCAGGCCCCGGATAGAAAGGCGTGAAGCCGAATGGTTTGGACGCAGCCGCCTCGATGACCTCCCAGATGTCCAGGCCCATGCGGTCGAATAGCATCTTCAATTCGTTGACCAGCGCGATGTTCACGCTCCGGTAGATGTTTTCCAGTAGCTTGGCAGCTTCTGCAACCCCAGCGCGCGACACTGGCACGACCACCTTGATCACGGCGCCGTACAGCGCGGCAGCGACCTTTCCACACGCCGGGGTGACGCCGCCGACCAGCTTGGGGATGGTTCGGGTGCTGTACTCCGCGTTGTTGGGGTCCTCCCGCTCCGGCGAGAACGCGAGGTGAAAATCGGCGCCCACTTTCAAGCCGCCGCGTTCGAGAATGGGCTGCACTACTTCCTCTGTCGTGCCCGGATAGGTGGTGCTTTCCAGCACAATCAGCTGGCCACGTCGCAGATGCGACGCGATCGCCTCAGCGGTACCAGTGACGAAAGACAGGTCCGGCTCTCGGTTCTCCGTGAGCGGCGTCGGAACGCAGATCAACACTCCGTCGCAGCGAGGGAGAAGCGAGTAGTCGCTGGTCGGATAGAAACCCGCGACCCCCGGTTCGGGAGGCGTCGTGCGGACGAGCGGTTTCAGGCGGGCAGTCGAGAGGTGACGAATGTACGAACGTCCCTCGGACAGTGACGCCACTTTCTTCGCGTCACTGTCGAAACCAATGGTGGCAAAGCCGGCTTCGGAAAAGGTCGCAACTAGAGGCAAGCCGACGTATCCGAGACCGATGACCCCGACAGTCGCCTGATGCTGCTCGAACTTCTTGATCAACTCGTCCATAACATCCTCATAACCTCGCGCTTTGTACTGTGTTTTGGAACTGGCTCGAGAATCACGCGTGGGTATTCCATCCCCAGTCCCGTTAGGGGGCCCCCCTGGTTGAATCGAGGCCCAAGGGGCGGCCTCAATGAGAACCTTCTTCCGCCAGGGCTCGTAGCTCCGACGCAACGAGTGCCCCTACCGTTGACCAAGTCCGTTGCCCTCCGACGGTTGCGATTGCGGCTCGGTCCCACTCTCGCTGCAGCGCGGCTTCAATAGCGCCGGCCAGGCCAACGACGTCGCCGGGTGCAACCAGCAACCCAACGGCATCCGAGCCGATCAACTCCGGGACTCCGCCAACGTTGGATGCGACGACTGGCGTCCCACACGCGAGTGCTTCCCGCACGACGTTGGGACAGCCTTCGCGGAACGTCGGCAGTACGAGGAGATCGGCGGCGCTGTACCACTGCCGCAATGCAGCTTGTGGCTGTGAGCCAGCAAAGGTCACCTGGCTCGCTAAACCCAGCTCGCGTATGCGCTGCTTGAGCTGCTCAGTGTACCGACGCTTGCCCCACTGATCGCTGCCGACAATGGTTAGGTGCGGCGCGACGGTACCACGGCGGCGCAGCACGTCCAATGCGTCGATCAACACGTGCTGCCCCTTCTCTGCGAGTAAGTTGCCGACGCACAGCAGTAACGGCTGCTGCATGGAAATTTTCAGACCCGCTCTGGCGGTGCTCCGGTCCATCGGAGAGAACGTGTGGGGATCGATGCCGTTCGGAATGATCCGGAGTCTTTTGGGGGGTAGTCCAAGAGCGACCGCACCGCGTGCCAGATGTTGTGAGACCGCGAACACACGATCTGCCCGGCGCAATGTGCGTTGAATCACGCGCCGCCGCATGCGGAAGCGCGGCAGCAGGTCGATGTCTCCGCCACGCAACGTCACACACACCGGGACGCCAAAGTGGCGTCCCAATAGGAGGGCCGCCGCGCCGTCTGGAAACGCGTAATGCGCATCAATCGCTTCGAACGCGAAGGTGGCGTGCAAACGGCGCACGGCCGGCAGCGTCTGCAAGAACAGGAGCAGGGCATCGGCAACGCGGCCTACCCCCGGCAGAGTCGTGAAACGCGGGTGATACACTTCGAACCCTGCGTGCCGCTCCATCCGGGGCACCGGCACGCCGGGACCGCGATCAAGGTGCTGGGCGACCAAGCGAGTTAGAATAGGCGCCACAACCCGCGACGGGCAGTGTGCGGCGACGGCAACGACTCGATCGCGAACGAACACCCCAAGGCGAGGCTGCCTGGGGTTGGGAAACAAGGTGGTGAACACCACGATACGCGGGCCGCAACCAGCCACAGGCGACATGTCACCACGGACGTCCAGCGGCGTGAGGTCAATGGCGGGTTGAGTCATTGCCATTGAGAAGTCTCGCGTACGTTTCGAGGTCCACGCGTATCACTTCCTTCCACTCGCGTTCCGCGCACACGTGATGGCGGGCGGCATCTCCCAGAGTCGAACGGAGATCCGCACGGCGCACCACCTGGCGCAGGACCTCCGCAAGAGCGTCCACGTTCCCCGCCGGAAACAACATCCCGGTTTCGCGGTCTCGGATCAGCTCGCGCAAGCCGCCGACGTCGCTGGCGATTACTGCCTTTCCGGCCGCCATGGCCTCCAACGGCTTGAGGGGCGTTACCAGCTCGGTCAACCGCATCGACTTCCGAGGATACACGAGCACATCACACACCGAGTAGCAGCGGTTCACTTCACGATGTGCGACGGGGCCGGCAAAGATAGTGCGCGAGTCGATGCCGAGCCGTTTCGCGTCTGCCTGCAGAGATGCCGTGGCTTCCCCTGCACCAATGAGCAACACTTGCGCGTTGGGTAGGTCTGCTGCAGCGCGCGCCCAGGCCTGCAGGAGGATGTCGAGGCCTTCATAGCGGTAGAAGGATCCAATGAACCCGATGACGACGCGATCTGCCAAGTCCCACTGCCTGCTCAATTCAACATCGCGAGCGGCAGGCCGAAAGACGTCTGTATCCACTCCGTTGGGGATGTGAAAGATCTTTGCGACGGGGATCCCGCGGCTTTCGACCTGCGCGGCAAGCGCTTTCGAGATCACTCCGACGGCATCGACGTGCCGCATCAGCAAGGTTTCCAGAGCGCGGACCAACCGGTAGCGCATCGAGTTTTCTCGGTGTGTTCCATGATCGACAGCCGCGTCTTCCCAGAACGCGCGAACCTCATACACGACCGGAACGGCGAGCCGGCGCGCGACCCACAGTGCGGGGAAACCAGTGAGCAGCGGTGAATGTGCATGCAGTATTTGGCTATGGTGCTGGCGAGCGGCCTGGCCGACTCGTGCGGCCAGGCGTTGCATCAGGCGAATCTCGTTGCCGCCTGGAATTCGTGTAGCGACGTGATGCGGGATGGCCGGAGTTCTCAGGTAGGGGACGCCGTCGATGCGATCGTCAGCTGCTGCCGGTCCATGCTTCGGCGAGGTCACGACCAAGGGCTGCAGCTTCCACTCGAGCTGCGCACGGAGCGCGTGGTGGCTGCGCGTGCTGTACCCGCTGAGCAGTGGTAACGAATGGTCCAAGACATGCAGCACGCGCGTTCCGGTCATGCCAGGGCCTGTATGAATGCGGACGCGCGATGCGTCAGAGCGTGGGCTGGCAATCCGTTGGCATCGGTCGTTCGACTGATCAGACACAGCCCACCAGCAGTCGCGGCGGATCGTTTCACAGAAAACCTCAATGGCGCTCGCGTGTCAGTTCCGGCTCAGGTTACACACAGACCAGGCCTCGAATCGGGACGCTCGAGCAGCTGATCGTAGACCATTTCAACTTGGCGTGCGGTCAGGCGGACGTCGAACTGACGCTGCGCCTTGAGGTAGCCCTGCCGACCCATCCGCTGAGCCAGGTCGCGGTCGCGCGCGAGAATGAGCACTTTCTCCGTCAGCGCGTCGATGTCTGCCGGTGCGACCACGAAACCCGTTTCGCCGTCATCGACGCTGAACTCGTAGCCCGGGATGTTCGTCACGATCACCGGTTTGCCCAAAGCCATGGCTTCCAAAGGCGACAAGCTCATTCCTTCAGGAAATGTCGTGGAAATCTGCAACACCAAGTCCATGGCCGCCATGATATCTATCCGGTCGTTGCGCCAGCCGGTGAAGACGAGTTGACGGCCGAGCCCGAACCCATCAGCCAGTTTCCGCATCCGAGCCTCCAAAGTTCTCGCCGCGGTGGGATCATTGCCGATGATGAAGAATTGACAAGGACCAAACTTCCGGCTCACCCGGGCTGCGGTGGTAACGAATTCGGGAATCCCCTTCCCGTCTACGAGACGGGCAAAGGTGCCAACTGCAAACGCACCGGGTTCGATACCAAGCTCGTGTCGAATCCGCTGCGCGTCGGGGGCTCGAAACGCGTCCAGATCGACTCCGTTGGGGATCAGTCGGACCTTGTCGGCGCCGAACACCGGTACGTACTCGGCGACCGACGCGCGGTTGAGAGTAATGACGACCGAGACCCAATCGACGAACTGTCTCTCGACTCGCGTGGGCCCTTCAGCTCCCCGTTCGTGTGACACGCATGGGACCTTTGCTAGGCGGGCGGCAAAGGCCGCAGAGAGATTGCCGAAGAGGCCGTTGTTGAGATGCACGAGCTCTATGTGTTTGCGGCGTATGTAGCGAGCCAAGCGGAACCCGTTGTACAAAGTGTCTACTGCCAAGTTGCCATATACTGCACAGTAGTTTCTCGCTCTCGTCCACAAGTGGCGATCGTCAGGCGAACGCTCGAATAGCGGCCGCAGGAGCCGACTGGTCATCACCTGGACGTCGAGGGCCCGAATTTGCTCGAATGCCGACGCATGGTGAAAGACCACCACGTGCGCTTCGTAACGCGAAGGGTCCAGACTCTTGACCAGGCGCAAGAGGCTAAACGCCGACCCACCATACCCAGAGCCGGACTCGACGAGGAGTACCCTGCGAGCCATTCAACGGTGTGCGTCGCGATTGCGCATGTGACCAGTCTCGTTGCGCGTCACAGGGTCGCTCGGCGTGCGGGCTCGATCAGCCGGGAAGCTTTGTGACTGCGGCTGTAGATGGCTATCGTCGGATTGACGAATTCTGCCGGTGGGTTGATCCACCGCGGAACGTGGTAGTGGAATTCCCCCACCCGCGAGTAACTCGTTCGGCCCGCGCTCAGGTCGGCGAAGAACGTCGCTTCGATACTCGAGCGTTCCCAGAATCTCACAGAGTACAGGTCGCTCACCACGAGAACGTCCGGTGCTCTCGATTCCAGGCCCTGGATACTGGCATCAAACGTGACAGTATCGGCTTCGTAACGCTGCAGGGCTCTGCGATACCATGGGACGTAGTCGCCGCTCTGTGACCGAAGCCCCACCCTGTCGAGCCATGCCTCGAGGTCGTGGACCATCGACCAGAATGGCCGATGGCGCTCGCTGTCCATAAGCGATGCGGCCACCTCTGCTACTTGGTTGTCGTGCGGGCGTTCGATCACTCTGTACTCCTCCCGTGAAACCGTCGGACCGTACGACGTGATCTCAATCGTGCTCCCGGGCATGACGTTGCCGAGGATCCATTCCCGCGCGGCGTATCTCGAGTCATGGGTAAACTTGAGATCCACTAGACCGGCATAGACCGTCGAGTAGCAGCTCGCGACCGCAAAGAGTGCCAGGCCCACACGTCTGATGACACGATGGCGTGCGACAATGAGATCGCTGAGCATCTTGCCTGCGAACAGCAACAGAAACGGTACGATCGGCAGAGCGTAACGAAGAGGTGGTTGCGGCAGGAGCAACGGTCCGGCGCGCGGACCCCGCATCGCTCCTGCCACCAAGTAGTAAGGCACCACCATCGACAGGACGAGCACGACACTGGCACGGTGTTGGTCCGAAGCGAGCAATCTCAGGGCGTACACGAGGCCTGCGAAAGACAAGAGAAGGACTGGGAGCCCCATGGCGTCCTTGAGTTGGGAAACCAGAGGTAGGAACGACCGCGGTAGGCCGAGGCCTCGGGCCGAGTTGAACGCGCTTTCGGCGGCGAAGCCTTGGATGAACTCCAGCGGAGCAAAGAGCAGAACAGGGTTGCCCACTCCGAAGCCCACTGCCGACATGCAAAGCGCGGCGCCCAGCAGTCTGTGCCGTGGTGATCCTGCCAACAGGTGCGCCGCCACGAGCGGGACCATGGAAAGGCCGCCTACGTATTTGACGGCCGCGGCCAGCCCTGAGCAGAGGCCTGCGAGGAGATACGAACGCGGTCGACCGCTTAGCAGGATGTCCGTCGCGAAGACACAAGCGAGGGTGAACCAGAAGAGCGACGGCACGTCGGCGGTGGCGAAGTGGGACAAGTTCACTAGCACCATGGATGTCGCCAACAATGCCGCGGCAAACAGCCCCGTCCTCGCATCGAAGAGCCTCTCGCCGATGCGGTACGTCAGACCCACCAACCCCATTCCCAGAACCGCAGAGAGAAGCCGGGACGCCAGCACGACGAGCGTCGTCTGCATGTCATAATCCATCAGGTGGAATAGCTTGTTTGGAATCTTCACTGGCAGTACAGCCAGCGCGGCAATGACGTAGTAATGAAGGCCACCGTACGCGAAGTAGTGCGGATTCAGAGAGGGCTCACCAACCATGTTTTCCGCGCGTTGCGTCAATTCATCGGGATGCCATCGTTCCGGCAGCCCCCAATTGGCGCCCCAGGCATTCAACGCAAAGCTCAACACCAGGATCGGGGCGAGCCATCTCACCGGTCTGCGCATACTACCGCCCTAGATCCGGCGAGCGCTTCGACCTGGCGCGCTGAGGCGTCGCGCTGAGAGTGTCCTGCCAGGGATGTTGAGAGCCGGCACCGGTAGCCAGAAGCTGACCACTCCCAAAGGCGCAGTCACGCAGCTCCGGCATCGTCACCCCGGCATGGCCAGTTGGCGCCGGGCTCTGGTCGCGATGGCCGCAGCCAACAGTCTTAGCGATTCTCGGATCGTGGGATTCTGCCAGTGCGCGGGTTTGTTGAGATACAATTGCGGGTGAACGATGGAGAGCGGGAGGGCGTTATCGAGCTCGTTCCGGGTTGTCACGCGGGGAACGCCCTGATCCTTTACGAATAGTAGAATGTTCTGTCGATAGTGGACGGCGATCCTGTTGTCTGTCCAGATCGCGCGTCTCACGACGTCCAACGCAATGTAGCCACGCTGTTGGAACAATCCAATCCAGTACTCGGGCCATTGTTCATTCACGTGATTGACTCCACCCTGCCCGGGGATCGCCGCGGAAAACAGCACGAAGTCTCCCAAGTCGGTAAGTTGAGCAACGAAGGGCTCAGCCCGCTGCGGTGAGAGATGCTCCGCGACTTCCAGCGAGATGACCAGGTCGTAGCGGCGGCTTAGTCTCAGATCCGTGGTGAGATCGTGCCTGATGAAGGACTCGGATGGGATCACCAGTTCATCTGTATCGACCCACTCACCGTCTATGCCGAGGATGTCGGCAATGCCTCGCTCTCTCAGAACGTTGAGCCAAGTGCCAACCCCGCAGCCGATATCGATCGCACACCCGATATGCGGAAGCGCTCGTTGAACAATCGTGAGGATCGTCTCGGCGGCAAAGCGTGTTGCCCGATCCCTGTCAGCGTAGAATGCGATATCGTAGTCGTTCATCCTGCAGTCTCGTGCCTATCGAGATGTCGCTCGGGAGTGGCCTCACCCCAGCGCGGTCGAGGCGTCCGGTTCCATGGGGTCGTAGCGTCGTGTGCCG